>SAMEA104315424__coassemble_962_pt1 | contig 15384 bp, 11 predicted proteins | sample SAMEA104315424__metabat2_low_PE_034 | metagenome-assembled genome bin SAMEA104315424 (sample SAMEA104315424) | gut metagenome | biome: Monkey gut; feature: monkey-associated habitat; material: faeces | place: China | collected 2013 | reverse complement strand
GTACGTGTACGTGAGCTTCCTCTTCCCCTCAGTGACCGAGAGGACCTTGTCGAGGTAGCCGTAGCGGTAGGCCCTACCCCCTTCCCTCACGAGCCGCCCCGCCGCGTCGTAGGCGTACGAGACGGCGGAGCCGTCCGCATGTTCCTCCCCCACGACGCGGCCGAGGGCGTAGCGGGACACGGCCACGGTGCGCACGGCGGCGCCGTCCGCGCCAAGCTCCGAGACGGAGGCGAGGCGCCCCGCCCTGTCGTAGGAGAACGACCGCACCGGCTCCGTGGAGACGGTCCAGCCCGCCCTGCGCGAGAGCCTGACGCAGTTGCCCGTGCCGTCGTATTCGAGGATGCGGTGGTTGCCGAGGCGGTCGGTGACCCTAACGGGCTTCCCGGTCGCCCTGTCGTAGCGGAACGACACGGCGTCCCGCCCGCGCCAGTCCACGACCTTGCGCACCCTGCCGAGGTGCGCGACGTCGTGTCGGGATGGCGGAGTGGCGGCGTGTGGCCTGCGGAGGATGTCCTGGCTGTCCATGCGGTTTTCTTTCCTGTGACGTGCCTACGGAGATGGACGCATCCCAGAGGATGCACCCCGACGGAACGAAATCATTGTACCACAGCCCCGATCCGAAAGTCAACGGCCTCGGAAGAAATTCTTCACACAAATTTCAAGGGGTCAAAAGCACTGGATGCCTACGGCTCGACCCACTGCCAGACGTCGTCGACGCGGGTGATGCATGGGTAGCTGATGAACATGTCCGGCGCGGCAAGCAGCGGACAGGCCGGCAATGTCTTGGATATGGATGCGGGCATACGGCCGACCTCAGGCAATGCCATCTCCGTCCGAGACCTTCCTCGACTCAAGGTGGCATATGCGGTTTACCGCCGCCGTGAAGTTCTCCGCACCCTTCAGGATCTCAATGTCGACCCGCAGGTAATAGCATGGCACGGGGGTGGTCTCAAGCCGAGGGAACCGCACCGCATCCTTCTCGGTGGTGATCAGCGCCGTCGCGCCAAGGTCTGCGGTCTTGTTCAGCGCGTAGATTATCTCGCTCGTGTCATACCTGTGGTGGTCGGCATAGCGTTCGCACCATATTACCCTCGCGCCGAGCCTTCGGAGGGAATCCTCGAAACCCTGCGGGACGGCTATGCCGGAAAGCGTGGTGAGGGTCTTCCCTCTGAGCCAATCGAGCGGAAGCTCCTCACGGCTCCAGACATCCTTCAGCAGCCGGGGCGCATGGCGGCACTCGATTATCTCGGCCTTGCCGTTGAACTCGCGTATCCGCGCAACGACATCCTCCGTGTCGCCATCCGACTTCGTGAGGAATATGACGTCCGCCCGCGCGAGATGCCTGGCCGGCTCGCGCAGCACGCCGCGCGGCAGCATGTGTCCGTTGCCGAAGGGGTTCGTCCTGTCGACGAGCACCACCTCGAGCGAATGCTTCAGCTTCTGGTACTGGAAGCCGTCGTCGAGAATGAGCGTGTCGCATCCGAAGCGCCTGATCGCCCACCGGCCAGCCTTCACCCGGTTGCGGTCCACGAGTACGCATACGCCGGGGAGGTTGGAAGCGAGCATGTACGGCTCGTCGCCGCCAGTCTCCGCGCCGAGCAGCACGTGCCTACCGTCCGAAACCACAAGCGGCGGCTCTATGACCTGCATGAACGCCCGCTTCCACCACGGCGCCTCCTTGCGCCGGTATCCACGCGAGAGTATCGCGACCTTGCGCCCCGACGCGGCAAGCTCCCGCGCGAACTTTTCCGTCACGGGCGTCTTCCCCGTCCCGCCAGCAGTCACGTTGCCGATGGATATCACCTGGCACCCCAATGGGAACCTTCGCAGTATCCCAAGGTCGTAGAACCAGTAGCGCGTGGCCACGATGAGGCGGAACAGGCATGAGAACGCATACAGCACAGACAGAAGCATCCTGATCGGGAGCGGCTGGTTCCTGTCCGCCCCCGGCTGCTGGATGATCTTCACGAGATAGTGCTCCAGCCTCTCGATCCCGTTTACCTTGGCCTTCCTCATGCGTCTGCGCCCTGTGCCTTGACCTTCCCCTGCTGCGGACGCGTCGGTGCGGGCGGCAGGTCGGTCTTCACCCCGACGAGGGCAATGCCATGCCTGTTCGCGTAGTCCACGACCGCCTCCTTCTCAAGCACGATCTGCCGCCCGGCCTGAAACGCCAATGCCGAGACCCCGGCGGACTTCATGGCCTTGACGGTCTTCAATCCGATCACCGGAACGTCGAAGCGCATGTCATGCCCCTCTCTGGCCCCCTTGAACATCACCGCCCCCTTGCCGCCAAGCCTCCCTCCACGCCTTATGGCGGCGTTTGTGCCCTCGAAGGCCTCCACGGCAAGCACCATGCCCTCCTTCACGAGAACCGTCTGCCCGACATCATGCCGCCCCATGTCCCGCACCACCGCCGCGCCATGGAGAATATCCGACTCTTCGCGGGCGTCCGGCCTCCGGACAGTGAGGGGGCCTTCGCCCGGAATACAGTCTTCCATGTAGATGGTCGCGGGCTGCACGTCCACGCCCGCCTTGCCGAACTCCTCCACGAGCTTCCCGAAGATCGTGTGCGCATTCTTGCACGGGAGGGAACTGAGCCAGGCCTTCACCTCATCATCGAAGCGGGAACGGAACAGGGACAGCGGGTTTATCTGCCCGGCAAGCACCGCGCCATCGTATCCTTGCGATGCCACCCAGCGCATTCCGGCCGCTATTTCGCCGATTCCGATCATGTGGACGGAATCCGCGGCCCGCATCGTCGCACGGCTCGTAGACCCCCGCACGGCCAGCACATCCACCTTCTCGACACCAGACCGCTTTGCCCCGCGCACCAGGAGTTCGGGATAGAGTCCCGCTCCAGCTATGACTATCAAGCTCTTCACAATGCTGAATTATAGCATACCTCAACCGGCCGCGCACCATGCCATCGACGAGAAGGGCGGCGCGACGGAATCGCCCGCACTTCGAAGCTCGAGCAGACGCTCTTCGACGACATGAACGGGCTGTGCCGCGAGCACATGGCCGAGCTCCCGGCGCCAGTTGCCGTTCTTGCGAGCCCCGCTGGCCCGACCTGCATTTGGGCTTCTCAAGGCATCACGGGCACGGAACTTCCCCGTCGTAGTCGCGGACGACGACGACCCGGTCGCAGAAAACCATATTTGTGCGCGTGTCATCATGGTAAAACGCCGGCCCCTGGAACTTGAGCGACGCATAGATGCGGGCCTTGTTGAACGCTCCGTACTTAAAGGCGTCGCTGATGTCGCGAGAACGCATTCCCCAGCATCCGAGATCGATGCGCAGGTCTTGCGTCAGCGTTGTCCGGCCCATGAAGTAAAACCTGTACGCATCTCGTGGCCCGAGGCTTCCCTCCGTCACTCCGCAGCCGTCTATCGCCTTTGAGGCGACAATCGGCGCATATGTCTTTACGGAAGCAGTAAACGGAAGTTTCACGGCCTTTTCCGCACTTTGGTTTTTCGTCGAATCAAGCCGGGCGGCGACACCGTAGGCCGCGTCCGGATCGTCCACCATGCCACCATAGGTTGAAATGGGGAGCACTTCGGTAATGCATTCTTCCGGAATATGTCCGAACAGCTCCTTCGGCAACGCCTTGGCGTTCGGGCCGAACCGCAGCTCCATGAGCCGCAGCTGCGGTTCGAGCTTCTGCACGAACGCACGTGCATACCCGCGGTGTTTTTCTGCGAAACAATCCTCTGTAATCTCGCCAAGGACAGCTCGTATGCGCGGCAGGACGGACACGGCCCTCATGTTCTTCAGCCGGGCGATATCCAGTCCGAGACGAAGACGCCGCACATTCCGCAGGCGAACGCGATCCGATGCGAGGGCAATCTCCATCTTGTCGAACGCGGCCGACCATCTCGATAGACGCTCGGGAGTCAAGAAATCGAAATCGCGCAATCCCGCGTCCCAGCGGAAATACCTCCCGCAAGATGCCGTCAAGGTTTCAAGCTCATCAAAATACGCGCGGACATCCTTGGCGACAGAACCGTACTCAAAAGACAGGAACTCATCAATCAAGACTGCCTCATCCAACGTAATGTCGCGCGACAGCCGGGCGATGAGATAGGTCTGGAGTTCCGTGAACCCCGTCATCTCGCGGACACCCACGTTGTGCTCGAAGAAGAGCGAAACATTCCCCGCATCCTTCATGAGCCGCATGTCGTCAACCAGGCGATGGACATTCCCAAGCGGCGGCGTGACCAACTCGCCGTAGGGATTGGGGTAGTACCACACCAGCACATCCCTGCAGAGATGCCCCCACTTGCGCAGGTTCTGCAGGGTGTTGGTGTTGTTCGGATGTCGCCAGCCCTTCGAGAAATCATCGTCGATCGGCGCAAAGTCTGGCACGAGGTTGTCCGGCAACCTTTCAAGGCCTGAAGGCGGAATCTCGGTCTGCTCTTTACGATAGGCCAGCATAAGCATCTTCTGCTCTGGCCATCGCGCCGCGACCTCCGGCGAATACGCGAGCAAAAGGTCGAGGAGCGGTCCGCCAGGCGTACCGTACTTGCCCTCCGTAGCACGGCACGACTCGCACCAGCAGAAGCGTCCCGGCGTGTCACAGGCAGACAGGTCAAGGTACGCGGGACGATCCTGCCTGGCAATCATGTTGAAGTAGTTTCTCTTGATTACACGACGCACCTCCGGATTGCTGAGGCACGGCTGGTGGTCGGGGTTCCGCCGCCCGCCGCCATCAAGGGAAAAGCATTCCGGCATTTCCCTGTCATAGTCGCGGGCAAACGGCTTCGTCCATGCGAGACGCGCCGCCGCACGATTCTTGGGGAAGTATTCCATAAGCCCATGAGCATACGGTATGGGTATGATAAACTCGTCAACGGCCAAGCCTTTCGGGCGACCGGCAGCCGCGAAAGCGGACTCCAGCCGTCCGTTTAGTCCAGTCCGAAAATAGAATAGGGCGGCATCCTTGCTAGTCCAGCATCTGACGCTGTGTGTCCGACCTGGGAATGCAAAACGTACGATCCGCTCGCCGTCCTCCAATCTGAAGTCCGAAAGGTCAGGTACGCCGACGCCGCCTCGTGCGTCAAAGAAGCGGTAGCCGAGATCCGTAGTCAGGAAATCGTACGCCGCGTAACGCACCCCGTTCGCCCCGCGCCCGAAAAGCCAGATGTCGCCGTCCTTGCAAACAACGGCGGCATCACGGCCATCCAAACAAGAATAGTCGAACCAGTCTGGCGCCCGGGCGATGAAGATGCGGTTTGTCTTCGGCGCATTCTTCGCGCCGAAGACAGAGAGCTTCTTCCCGAGAGAGCGAGACAAAAGGTCATTGACATCGTCAACGACAAAGCGTTCTGTCTCCGTCAACCCATCGGACGGCTCGACGAACACATACTCAGAAAGGCCCGTCCCCAAGCCAACGCCAACGCACAGTACATTTGCAGCAAGCAGACACAGAACCTTCATGCGAGACCTCACTTGATGACTACCGCCAGGCCGCCCGGCAATTTGACATATCCGTTTTCATCCAGACGCAGCCTTCTTCCCTGATACCGCAGGGCGCGTCTCTGACGAAGCGTCAGCGCCGCCGCCGACGTTCCGAAGCGAATGGCATTCTCGCGGAAATCCCCCGTGATCTCCAGCGTCATGCCGTCCGCCCAACGCGAGTCGGCCGCCCGCTGGTCGGCAAAGACGAACGTCGCCCCCTCGCCGATGGAAATCGTCGAGTCCGCCGTCAGCGAGACGTCGCCGACCTCGTTTGAGCAGCAGCTCGCGGACGCCAGCGTGCCGCCGGACAGGGCAATCGCCTGGGCCGCCCGCATCGCGAGGTTCGTAGCGCAAAGCCATGTCCCCTCGACGAGCCGGATGGCGTTCGTGTGGGCGTTCTCGTCCGCGAGCGCTGCCGGATGGCGAAGGGCAAGCGTCCCGGCCCCCTTCTTGACGAAATAGCCCGGCGTGTTCGGCATGGTCTTGTAGTTCTTCAGAACGCCCCACAGGTCACAGTCGCTTCGCCCGTCGCCCGTGACGTCGGCGACGTCAAAGGTCAGGCACCCGTTCGTGTTCCACGACTCCACGGTCATCAGAAAGTCCGCTTCGATCCGCGACGGCGAAGTCCCCTCGACTTTCCAGGTGGCGTCCTTGCACTTGTAGACGAGCCATATGCCCCGGCTACCCGCGTCCAGGGCCCTGACGCAGGCGCCATTCCGCAATGTCAGGTAGCTACAGTAGCCGGGGTCTGTGTCGAACTGCAAGGTCGCGCCGTCCAGCGTGAAGCCCTTGGAGACGTCGCGTCCGCAGGCATGCGACGCGCCGACGTGAATGACGGACCCCGCATGGCCGATGATGTCGGCCTGGCCTCCGTTCTGCCCCGGAATGGCCTTTGCGTTCAGGCGGAGGACGGAATTCGACCACACGTGGACCGACCCCGTCCTGGGCAGAGAGACACCGGTGCTGGCCGTCACCGTCACGCCGTTGGTCAGGTGCCATTCCGCGGCCTCCTGGCTGTTTTCGCTCGCCTTGACGTCCATCGCGATCGCGTCAAAGGACAAGGCCATCCCGCAGATCGAATAGCCGTGCGGGTTGCCAAAGGCGAGCGAATGCCCCTCCTTCACGAAGTCATACGTGCCGTCGACCGGCGCGAGCGAACTCTTCTCCGCCCATCCCGCAAGCAGGGTGCAGACGACGTTGCCGCCATTGGAGGAGAACCGGAGGAACGCGCACTTGTTGAAGCCGTCCTGCTCGATCTGGACCTGGCACGTGGCTTTCGTGCCGTCGTTCTCAAAGAAGAACACCCGGCTGCCGGTGACGCCCGGCTTCTCCTCGAGGTTGACGTCCGTCCCGGCGGACAGCTGGAAGAAGCGCGTCTCGCCCACCTCCTTCAGCCCGTCGATCGCGCGGCCAGCCGCGACGACCGTGCTTTTCCCGAGCTCGACCTTCAAGTCGGTGGACACGATGTCGGGCCCGGGCGTGCCGCGGTCAAAGACAAGGGTCCCCCCGCTGCCGGAAAGGACGCCGCCCAGCGCGAACGCGGCCTTCTCGCTGGCCACGAGTCGGGCGGTCCCGCCCGACTGCGACAGCCCGCCCGCGAACAGGACATGCCCCGTCCCCGTTGCGCGAAGCGTGTCGCCGTCATTGACGGCAACGCCGTCGGCGACCGTCTGCGGCGCCTCCCATTGGCGCTCCGTGCCCAGAAGCGTAAGCGAGGCCAGCAGAGCCGCCGTACCGCTGATCGCAATGCGGCTCTTCGTGTTCATAGCTTTTTGATTCATCTTTTCTTCTCCTTCTTTGCTTGGTTGACATATCCCGTTCAGAACATCTCCCCCGTCGCCAGATTGCGGACGGAGACCGCGCCATCCGCCGGGCAAGTGCGCCGATAGACGCCGCCTTTCACGACGCCGTAGCGCGGCGGCGCGTCCCCGACCTTCACCTCGATCGGGATCATCACATCGCGATCCTCCGTCGAGACGATCACGTCCCGCCCCTCGCGGCGAACCTTCAATGCCGACAGCGGACGCGAGACGACCATCAGCACGCGCGCCTCGGTCGTTGGCCAGTCAAGGGCGACAGCCGTTCCGCCCGGGTGCGCAAACGCCTCAAGCCGGCAGTGCCTCGCGAGATCATAGACAACGGCGTTCCCCCTCGCAAACGCGACAGTCCCCGAATTCGGAAGCCCCTTCTCCAGCACGCGGTTCCACGCCTTGCCGACGTAGTCGCCGGCCTCGCGGCGGTCGTTGATCGCGAAGACGTAGTCCGCGTCGCCGGAGGTGCGCGTGATCAGCACGATGTCGCGGTTGTCCGTGTCGGCAGGGAGCGAGACGAACGGCCTCGCCAGGGCCTTCAGCTCCTGCGCGGCCTTGACGAGCGCCGCCTTGTCCGCCGCGTTTCCGCGCAAATTCGGGCGCGAGAACTCCGGCAAGTCGAGGTCCGCGAGGAGCGCCGGCGGGAAGAGCCTGTCCGCGATGACCACGCCCCCTTGCGCCTGGAAGCGCGTCAGGGCCGCAGCCGTCGGCTCGGCGAGCACCTCGCAGTACGGGGCGACGATCACCTTCACGGTCGGCGGGATGCCGCGCGCGGCGACCTCCTCCTCGAAAAGGACGTAGGGGTTGAGCTGCGCCGCCGTCGTGATGACGCCCCAGTCGTAGATCGGGCCGTCCCATCCGTATGACGCATGGTGGGCAAAGAAGCACGTCGCGTGGCTTTCGAGAAACGCCACTTCCGGGATCCGTTCAGGCACCGCCCTGAAGAGCGGGCCCAGCTCGCGCCCGACCGTGTTCAGGACGTTCGAGATGACGCCGATCGTACGGCGGTCCGTGCACTGGTAGCTTCCGCGCGTGGGGTCCTTCTCGGGGAGAAGCGCACAGTGCGCGAAGACGCCGACGCCATCCATCTGCCGGGAGAACATCGCCCAGAGCGCCTCGCGCATCATGTCCGGCGGCGTCGTGAAGTAGTCGCACGTCTTGTGCTTCCCGTACCAGGCCGGTGGCTCTGCCGGCTCCGCGCCCTTCGGCGCGAGGTGCGCGCGCTTGACGATGCCCTGCGCCATCGAGATCACGCCCATGCCGGGCGTGCCCCGCGCCATCGCCTGCTGCTCGGCGATGACGAACGAGACGTTGTAGGGCTCGGGATACGAGTAGGTCCACTGGTTCCCCCACGTCAGCTCCGTCCCGCCCGACCCCCAGAGCGGCGGCGTGCGCACGATCGGGTCGTAAAACGACACGATCGGCCTTGCCATCTTCTCGCGGAAGATCCGCACGGCGACATCCTGGAAATCGTTCCAGCCATCGCCCTTCTTCCAGAACCAGGTGTAGAAGCGCATGAGCCGGTAGCCGGGCGAGACGATCCGGCTCTCGGGGAAGTCCGCGAGTTCCGTATAGTGCGGCGCCAGCCTTCCGACCGCCTCCGGCGGAACGTCGCACCCGGTGTCGCGGCGATAGCTTTCCGCAAAGTATGGACGAAACGACGGACGCGACCCGTCGCGCACCTCGCTGGACGGCGAGACGCCGATGCAGGCCGGATGGTTGGAGACGCTTGTGGCGATGTTGAGGATTATCGCCGTCGCAGCCGCACGCGCCTCCGGGAGGGCAATATCGGCATTCATGTGCGCCGATCCGTCCCTGTTCAACCGCGGGTAGCGGCGGATGAAATCGCGTGACGTCGCGATCGGCAGCTGCTCGATGTAGTCGTTCCCGTCTGCGAGGACGGCATCCATGATCGCCTGCTTCTCTCGCGTGGCCACTTCCGAATACGTGCCGCGAGTGTAATTGATCGCGCCCCAGTAGGCGTTCATGAACAGGTTGAACCCCGCGCCGGCGAGCGCCGGGTACTTCTCGCGCGTGAACATCCAGAAGAAGCGGAACTGGTCGTCCGGGTTCTTCCTCGGGCCGATTCCGGCCGCAACGGCCGATGCCGCGAGAAGCCATACGGCAAAAGCACACGTTATTTTCCGCATTTCACGACCTCCACTGTAAACGGACGAAACACCTCCGCGCCCGCGCCGTCCCTGACGACGAGCGCGTTCTTCCCGCCCCAGGCGGCCTCCGCCGCCGCATCGAGGCGGAACTCCTGCCCCGACCCGGGGCCCGTCCGGCGGAACTGCCCGAGGTAGATCCCGTTGAGCCAGAACCGCAGCTCGGCGTCGTCCGCCGGGAAGGGCGCGAACCACAGCTCAAGGCCGTCCGCCGCCACGGGCTTCTCCGGCAAGGCGAAGCGCCCCTTCTCCGCTCGGACGCTCAAGACCGACGAGACCTCATGGTCGTTCGCCGGGTCCTGCGAGAGCGGCACATTCGTCCGATGCGGCTTGCGCCCACATGCCGGACGATCCGGATCCCGCCCTGACTGAACAAAGGCCGCATGCCGCCGCACGGCAGGATCCGGGTCCGCCAAAGCCTCGGCCAAGGCCGCATTCCTGGAGGAAGCGTCGGACAGCGCACTGCGGACATGCCGACGGTGCTTCACCTGATTGAGGATGGCTTCGCTCTCAATGGCTGCGGCTGACAGGCACAAAGACGACGCCACGGCCGCAATGGCCATCATGAGCGAACTATGAGGAACCGTGTTTGACATTGCTCTGCTCCATTTCATCTACTAGTTTTTGACGGTTTCGCATTAACAGGATTATCATCATGGCAGCCCTCAAACCGATGCCCGCGCGGCGCGAGGACATAGCCGTCCTTCATGACGAACGGCTTCTCGCCGAAGTTGACGGTCGAGGCGACGCCGTTGGCGAACTCGGCGCGCTGCACGCTGCGGTCGGGCGTCAGGATGCGGTAGGCCGTCATCGGAGAGGAGAAAGTCGCCCGGGCGACGGGCGTCGCGACGTCGTAGCTCGCGCGGAGCCGGTCGCGAAAGCGCGGCCACGTCTCCTCGTTGAAGAAGTACAGGGGCGGCGTGCCGCAGAGCGCGTTGAAGAGGTCGCGCTTCCACCAGATCCTCGGGAACTTGAAATTGTAGTCGCACCAATCCCAGTAGGCGACCTGGCAGGCGTGGAACACCATCTCAAAGATCGGCATGCGCGTCCTCTCGTCCGTGCCGCGGCGGATCTCGTCCGGCGGCTCGCCGTCGTAGATCTTCCACATCCAGCGCCCGCCGTCCACGCGGTAGTCGTTCGCCGCCGAGAAGCCGCAGGTGAAGTAGTCGCAGACGGACGCGAGGAAGTCCTGCCCGTCCTCCGTCGCGGACAGGAGCCCGAACTCGTCGCCGGGGATCGCCATCATCTCCCGGCGGCGCGCCACGCTTTCGCGCCGGCTCATCCGGTGCTTCGGGTGATAGCACTCGAACGGCGCGGCGCATCCCGTCACGTCGAGATAGCGGCCCGTGTACCACGGGCACGAGGCGAGCGCGGCGGAAAGCCCCTTGCGCACGTACTTGCACACGGTCTGCTCGCAGATGGTCGCGCAGCCCAGGCCCTTGCCGAGCCCGTCGGCCTCGCCTTTCAGCGCCACCTTCCATCCCCGGATCGCCTGTCCCGAGGCGTCGTGGACGATGTCGCCGTTGTCGGCGGCCTCCAGCGACCAGTAGGGGCGCACGTACTCGATCAGCGGAAGGTACCGCTTCTCCATCGTGTCCTTGTAGATGTCGTATTCCGACAGGAGGACGCCCGGCGCCGCCTCCGCGCAGGCCTTGACCTCATCCGGCGTCACCCAGACGCCGAGATCCTTCCGCCGCGCGAACTGGAAAAGGAAGTTCCCGAAGCCGCACGTCTCGCGCAGGTAACGGCAGACGCCCGCCTTGTCCCCGTCAACCGCCCAGTACCAGACGCTCGGCGCGCCCGCAAGCCGGCGGAAGCGTTCCGCCATCTGCGGGCGCTCCCTTTCCTTTTCGGCAAACGTCTTGTAATAGCCCTTGCGCTTCATCTCCTCGCGGTAGCGGAGCGCCACCGCCATCGGCGAGCAGTTGGTCAGGAAGGCGAAGCGGATGCTCCGCGCGTGTCCCCACGTGCCGAGGTCGTCCTCCCACAGGCACGAGAACCCCATCAGGCCGTTTGCGCGCTTCAGGTAGAAGCCGACGGTGTTGCACGGCGTCTCCACGACGGCCATGCAGCCGCCCGCGCCCAGGATCTCGCCGTCTTCGGCCACGCGCTCGGCGTGCTGCGCCCAGAGGCCCATCCTCCACTCGCGCGAATAGCCGTGCATGCGCGCGTCAAAGCGCTCGCCGAGGTCCGTCTCCCCGGCGTCGAACGAGAAGCCGGCCCCGTGCGGCAGGAGGAACCGCTCGCCCCTCTCGGCCGCGAAGCCCACGGGCCACCCCACGAGATTCTCGTCCCCGACGGCAAACGGCGCGTCAGGCGGCGCCTCCAGGCGGCAGCGGACGCTCTCGCCGTCCAGCGTGACGCGCCCCGAAAGCGCGCCCGCCACCGAGCGCGTCGTCGCCTCGAACGAGATGACGCCATTCCCCGCTTCAGCGCGAGTCAAGACAAGTGGACAGCCATCGGACAATGACGTCCAAACGCGGGACGTCCGCTTGTCCACGACTGTCAACGCCCCATTCGTTTCATTCAACCCAACGGACAGGGAGTCGTTTTCAACGACGGCGGCCGTCGCGTCGAGCGCAAGTGCCGCAAGCAGCATTATGTTTCTTGACTTCATGGCCGTGTCCAATCAAATTGCGTGACGGGGAATGCGCCGCCTGCCGCGAGGCGCGCGTAGACTTCGCCGCATTCGCCGGGCGGACGGACGTCCGCCACATAGCCGTCAACGGAAAGGCGACCGAGCGTGAGAAGCCTGAGGAACGCCTTCGCGTCGTCGCGGTGGGTGAAGAGCCCGCGCGACGAGTCGTGCGCCGGGCGCGCCCACGTGTGCGCGCCGATGAGCGAGACGCCGCGCCCGTGCACCTTGTGGTAGTAGTCCACCGAGAAGTCCGAGTCGCGCGTGCAGCCGAGAAGCGCGACGCGCCCCATCGGCGCCATCACGTCCAGCACGTTGCGCAGACCCTCGCCGAATCCCGTCACCTCGATGGCGACACTGGCCCCCGATGCGTTCGCGCCGGTGTAGATGCCGCTGTCCTCGCGCGGGCAGACGGCCAGGACCCGCTCGCGGAAGTCCGCCACCGTCGGGTCGAAGGCGAAATCCGCGCCAAGCCTCAGCGCCGCTTCTCGCTTCTCGGCGACGGGATCGACCGCGATGACAGGCGCGGCGCCTGCGCATTTGAGGAGCATCACGGCGAGCTGCCCGAGGATGCCCTGGCCCATCACGATCGCCGACTCGCCAAGCTCAAGGCCGCACTTGCGGATTGCCGCCATCGGGAACGTCGCGATGTGCGCGAGCGCGCCCGCCTCGAACGAGACGCCGTCCGGCAGCCTGTAGACGCGGTCTTCCGGCACGGCGACGTACTCCGAATGGAGCGTCCAGCTCATCGCCACGCGGTCGCCGGGCCTGACAGACGAGACGCCCGCGCCGACGGCGTCGACGACGCCCGACGAGCTGTAGCCGCTCTGGCGCGGCCAGACGACGGGCGCGTCCGGCGGGTCCCAGATCGAGACGACGCGCGAGCCCGTCACGTTCGCGCGCTCGGTGCCGGTGGAGAGGGTCGAGCGCACGAGCTTCACGCGGACCTGTCCCGGCCCGGCCTCGGGCATGGGCCTTTCGACCAGCTCCGCCGTGTCCTTCTTCGTGAAAATGATATTCCTGTTCATAAAAGCCCACAAGCCTTCAGTGTGATTTCGTGTGTCCTCAAGTCGCGGTCGTAGTCCTGGTCGTTCGGCACCTCTCCTCGTATGATGGACGCCAGGCGAAGGAGCTGTCCGGCATAGCGGTCGGCCTGCACGCCGAAGCTCACCGTCCTTGCCGCTCCGTCTGCCGTCATCGTCAGCGAAAGGTCCTTCCCGTCGAAGCGCTCGATCGGGCAGAGGTCGATCGTCCCCTTCGTGCCGTCAATGCGCAGCCGCCGGCACAAGACTCCGCCTGGCATGTTCGCGCTCGCGCGCAGCAGCACGTCCGTCCCCTCAAACCGAAGGAGCGAAATGCCGCTTGTCCCCGCCATGCAGGGATGCGCCTCGACGAGTTCGCCGCGAACGAGAGGAAGGATCATGTCGACGAGATGGCAGCCGAGGTTGTAGAGGATGCCGGCCTTGAACGTGGCCAGGTAGTCGGCGTAGCCGGCGGCCTGGTAGTTGTGGTTCATGTCCGCCTCAATGAACCGCACCTCGCCAAGCCCGCCTTCCGCGACGAACTCCCAGATCCACTTCAGCGCGGGGTTGCCGCGGTACATGTAGCCGACCTGGAACGGCACGTTCCGCGCGCGGCAGCGCTCGACCGCCGCGCGGTACGGCCCCATCTCCTCGCCGCAGGGCTTGTCGCAGTGCATCGCGACGCCGCGCGCGGCGTAGATCCCGGCGACCTCCATCAGGTCGCGGTTCGCCGTCTCGACGAAGACGACGTCGATGCCCGTCATCGCCCGCGCCTCGGCCTCGGAGACGACGCGGAAGCCGGATGCGTCGAACGGGAAGGTGGCGAACGAGGGGGAGCGGCGCGGCGTGTCGTCCGCGATCGCCACGACCTCGAAGTCGTCCGGGAGCCTGCGCAGCGAGGCGATCTTGCCGGGCGCGTGTTCGTGGCTCATACCGTAGAAGAGGGCTTTCAGGGGTTTCTTCATCTGGTTTTCGACAGCTTCAGGGAATAGAGGATCAGGTAGGCGAACACGCAGGCGGGCACCGCGTATGACACGAGGAAGCCCGCCCGGTCGGCAATGAAGTTCTGGACGAGCGGGATGATCCCGCCGCCGACCACCATCGTCATGAACCAGCCGCTCGCCGCGGCCGTCGCCGAGCCGAGCCCCTCGACGGACAGCGAGAAGATGCTCGACCACATCACCGACGTGCAGAGCCCGCAGCAGGCGAGGACGGGCGCCGTCAGCGGGACGCTCTCCATCGTCAGCGACGTGCCCGTGAAGACCGGCAGGGCGAGCCGCACCTCCGTCAGGCACAGCCCGGCGGCGATGAGCAGCAGCGCCCCCGCGCTGGAGACGGCCAGGAGCGTCCGCACGGGGATCCTCTGCGCGAACGCGCTCATCGTCAGCCGCCCCACGAGCATGAGCATCACGTAGGCGCTGAAGAAGAAGCCGCCCGTCGCCGCGGAATGGCCGAGCGAGACCAGCCAAAGGTTCAGCGTCCCCGCGATGCCGATCGACGTGCCCATGAACAGGAAAATGCCCAGGACGCCCCAGCGGCAGTGCGGAAACGAAAGAGGCCCCTTCCTTCCCTCGGCTTTCGGCTCCGAATCGCTCTCCAGCCGTTCGGGAAGCGGGAGGAACGACAGGACGGCGGCCGCGAGGAAGAAGACAGCCATCGCGATGTAGAGGACGGGATAGACGTCCTTGAGCGACGACTTGGCCGTCACCGTCCCGACCAGCACGCCCACGAGGAGCGGCGTCAGCGCCCCGCAGAACGAGTTGAACGTGCCGCCCAGCATGTTGAGCCGGTTGCCGCCCGAACCGCCGCCGCCGAGCGTGTTGAGCATCGGATTGATGACGACGTTCAGGAGGCAAAGGGCGATGCCGCTCGTCAGCGCCCCGGCGAGATAGACCGGGAAGCCCCCGTGCGCCGCGCCCGACAGCCACTGGACCATGATGCCGACGCCGCCCGTCACGCACCCGAGAACCGCCGTCCTCTTGTATCCTATCCGATGCAAGAGACGCCCCGCCGGGATGCCCATCAGCAGGTAGGCGAGGTAGTTCATCAGGTTGCCGAGCATCGCCAGGGCGTTCGAGCCGGAGACTTCCGGCTGCACCTTCCAGACTGTCGCGAGCGGCGCGGCGAGCGTAGTCACGAACGCCACCAGACCGTAGAGCGCGAACATCGTCGCAATGGCTGTCTTGCGCCTGTCCATGTCAGAGAGAGAGGACGACCTTGCCGCGGTTCTCGCCGCGTTCGAGGATCGCGTGGGCCTCGGCGGCCTCCGCGATCGGCAGGACCTTGTGGAC
>SAMEA104315424__coassemble_945_pt1 | contig 15668 bp, 8 predicted proteins | sample SAMEA104315424__metabat2_low_PE_034 | metagenome-assembled genome bin SAMEA104315424 (sample SAMEA104315424) | gut metagenome | biome: Monkey gut; feature: monkey-associated habitat; material: faeces | place: China | collected 2013 | reverse complement strand
TTGCGTTCTCTGCGGCTAAAACCCTTTGACTCTGCATAAATATCTCGTTGCACCCCGGTCGCGCGTGGAATCTCATCTGGAAGCCCGACGCAACGACCGCGATGCCGTCATGCGACTGTTCAAGAAGCCTGAGGTGCGCTACGCCGCAGACTGATGCTGACATTTATCCCTGACCAGAACAATAAAAACACCAACTACAATCGCAAATCGAAAATCACAAAATCGCAAATAAAATTTTCCGTGGTTAATCTCAACCCACTACCAACTATCTAATCGAAATGATAAGACCAACACACGGAGCCAGCATGAGACGCTTTCCGTCCTGGCTGAGGGCAAGGCCATATTTCGTCCCTGGGATCTCAACGCCGCTACGCCAATCTTCCGGAAGCGAAATTCCACCTTCCGCCTCGGCAATCACCCAGCCACCCTCCGGCGGACGATGGATGAAATCTTCCGTGGTGACACGTATGGTGACCCCTTTCATGAACAAGAGGCGACCATTCGTGGAGAGACGATAGCCAGCCTCGACATCCCCAGCCGAAAGTGTCCAGGATTCAGCAATCTCAAGATCGCCGCCATAGACGCTCGGCACACCCTCAAACGCAATGGCACGGTACGGCACCACAGGATTACACAGGTCGAGCGTCGTTCCGGCGGCGAACCGCATCACGCCAAATGCGGCATCCAGCCCCCTTACGACATCCGAGAGGCTGGTCGTAGTGGTGAACAGCGAGCCGTCACCCGGATCTATCAGCGGCTCGTAGTCCGTATGGAAATGCGAACGCCGCCCCTTGCGATCTACCGCAAACCCGAAATCGCTGATCCAGCTGCCGTTCGTCGTCACGGTGCCATCACCGTTGTCCTTAACGGCATAGCAAGGCGACGTACCGGACGCGTAGTCGAATAGTACATCATCAATGTACTTGAATACGTTTCCACTCGTAACCGTAACGGCAGTTGCCCCAAGGTTGCCGCTCGTATTGTAATAGCGGAACTCAAAGCTGTGTGCTCCGGGCGTAACCGTAACATTTGCCGTCTTTGCTTCATTCCGCTCCGTCTGGTCAAGCACGACCTCGCCATCGATAAGCACCCTTGCGGCCTTGTCCATAACAGCCGCAAGCGTCCATTCCTGCGTCTCCCCACTGTTGTTCCAAATATACCCACGATATGAAAGACCCATGTTGGTGCCGGGGGCCGCGGAATCCTTCGGCACATGATCCGTAACCCATGCACCACGGCCGGACGTACATGCCGCCCGTACCGTTAGAGACGTGATGGACGACTGCCAATACTCGCCAGAAACCATAGCCTCCTTGAAGCTCACGAAGTTCGTCCATTCGGAAAGCCCTGCATAGAGGTCGTACCTCGGCTTCGTGGACGAAAGGAAACGGACGCCACCCTCACGAACATCAAGCAGATCCGCACCGGCAATGGCATTGTAGTCAAGATTGCCGCTTCCGGTCTTCGTTATGCGCGTCCACTTTCCTCCGGAAAGGCTCTTCTGCTCCACATACCCGGCGCCATGAACCGTAAGCGACGGGAGCGAATACACGTCACCGCCTTTCAGGTGCACGGCACCGTTCGTTATCGCTGCGCCGCCTCCGTTCGCAGGAAGCGCACCGTTTGCCCAAAGGGCAAGCGTGCATCCATCACCAAGCGCGACCGCACCTGTGAAGGTGTTCTCGGTAGACCAAAGGCCAAGTGTAATGTCGCTGCGATAACGCACATTCTGCGACGAAACGAGGCTAATGCCGTGGTCGCCGCTGATGGGTCCGTTAAGGTTTAGGCCAACCTTATGTTTATTGGGATTCTCTTCGTTGCTCAAACCCGAAACGTTGCTGAGCCGCATCTCGCATCCAAGGAGTATCGGTCCGAACCACGCCATTGCGTTGCGGTTGCTCTCCACCGGATCAGCGGCAAAGCCATCGTACCCGCCTGAGGATACGGCGAATTCCTTGGCATCCCGATAGTCCAGCGTCCAGGAAAGTCCTTCATCCGATTTCATCACGTTCGCCATGGACACCGACGACCCGCCCAGAATGGTGTTTGTGTACCCTGAGCCGCCACGCAATATGGCCTTGTTCACAAACATGTGCGTAATGTTGTCGCATACGATATTGCCCGCTTCCACCTCCGTAGCGTTGTGGCGGAACAACGGACGGTGATACTTCTCGTCGCCCTTGAATGTAAGCGTGTGGCCATTGAGCCTAAATATCCCAGCCGGACGCCAGTTCAGCATCGCCCCGACCTGATCTATCAGGATTGTCGCATCGCCTGAAAGCGTAGGATAGCGGGAAAACGGGAAGAAGTCATCCGTACTCAACCCTGTGCTTCGCGCAACGAGGGCGCCGCCCATTCCTGCCGCACCAACGCCCTCCATGATGATCGCCTTGGTGTTGCCGTCGTCATACGGCGGAATCCACGTCATGTATTCGTCCTTGCGCTCCATGAGAAGCGTAGCGCCGTCATGCACATACGCCGCCCCGCCAAGGTAGCTTCCGATTCCGTTAGTGTGGCACACGTCCCACACGCCCTCGGTGACATGAATCTCACCCGAGAACCTGCCGAGATCGCTCGTCACCGTAATCCAGCCCGTGCCCTGCTTCACGAGTGTGCCGGACTTTGCGGCAGCAAACTCGCTCCATGACGATGGAGTAGTCGTTCCGCCTGATGATTTCGTGAACACGCACTCCGTAAGGTCATTCGTCAATCCGCCAGACGGATTTGTCACATAGAAGACAGGATCCGCATATCCATCCGCCATACAAGGCGCTACACCAACAAAGAACGACAAGACCGACAGTTTAGCGACATTTTTCATACACACCTCTCTAATTCTACCCACTACCATCTATCAACTACCAACTACCATCTATCAACCGACATTGCACGGCTCTTTAGCCTGATGGATTTCTCGCCAAGCCGCTTGGACGAAACCGTCAGCACCGCCTCCCCCGGTTCGGAGGTAGCCTGCACGATCGCCAAGATAGATCCAACGCGGAACCTCGCCCTTGACGTCGCGAAGATGGCATCTGTGTATGAATCGCCATCATCCACCGCCTTGAGCCGCGCCGACCCAGACACCGACAGATTCACATTCGCTGAAACGTCATCAACGCGCCGGCCCTGCGCATCTACCGCCGTCACCCAAACGTACTGAAGGTCACGCCCGTCCGCACACCAATCCTCTGCGTTCTCCGCCACGAGCTTAAATCCAACTGCCGGACCAGCAGTCTCAAGACGATGCCTCGCCACAACCTTTCCTGAGCAGGTCGCCACCGCCTCAATCTCGCCCGGTTCAGAAGGAACCTTGTCCCACGAAAAGATGTTACGTTTGCCCATGCTCCCAACATTGTTCTCCTTGACGCCAAGTGAGCGTCCGTTCAAGCGAAGCTCAACCGCATCACCGTTCGAGAACACGTATACGCATGAATGCCCAGTATTTGTCGGACACCACTTGGAGGCAAGGCGCATCGAGCCAACCGTAACGTCATTCCACCTAACACGCTCCGTCACACCAACCTTTACTCCTATACGCACAATGGGCTCCTCCTCCACCGTGCGGAAGGCGCTGCGAATCAGCCACGCCTGCGGCAACGGCTCAAGCGTACGGCGGAAGAACGAATAGTTCCAGCCCTTCTTCGGCCACCCATCCGACTCACCCCAATACTCTATGGCTCCCCAATAGCTTACGCCAACCATTGACTCGCGATCCATGAGGTAGAAAGGACGCGCCATGTCATTTACAGCCGCCTCGCTCTGGAACAGGATCAGGTTTGGATTGAATTTTCTGTAGGCCGCATAGTCCCCAGGCAAGTAGTTGTACGATGCGACCTCCGTCACGCACGACAGCTCCGGCGGAATCGGATTCTCTCGGAAGCCTGGGTCACGGCTCATTATGCCGCCCGCCCGAGCGGGGAACATTGCGACAGTAGTCGGCCTTGTGGAATCCCACCTTTTCACAAGGGCATCGAGGAAACGGTATTCCGTGATGCCGTGTCCGCCATCGCCAAACGGTAGACAATACTCTACCTGTTGCGTCTCGTTCCCTACGCTCCAGAGAATGACACTCGGATGGTTCCTTCCACGCCGCACCCACTCTTGAACCAGGAGAGGAGCCAATTCGATGAAAGGCTTCCGTCCGGCCCAGCATGTGCGCCACTTATCTACAAGTTCATCCACCACGAGAATGCCCATCTCGTCGCAAAGGTCAAGGAGCTCCTCCGGATACGGGTTATGCGCACACCTGATCGCATTGAAGCCAAACTCCTTCATGAGCTTCAGCTGACGCATCCACGCGCGTGGATGAGAAGCCTCGCCAAGAGCCCCGAGATGCTGATGGTTGGACATTCCCTTCAAGAATACCTTTTCTCCGTTCAACCGGAAACCAAAGTCCTTGCCAAACGCAATCTGACGGATGCCGAAGCGCCGCTCCTCCGAATCCGTCACCTTCCCCTTGTGAGAGACGGACGCGACAACCCGATAGAGGCGCGGCGACTCAACTCCCCAAAGCTCTGGCTTCTCGACAACAAGCTCAGGTAGCGACACTTCCGCGAAGGAACCCTTGACGTACCCAACCTCCTGACGAACCTTTCCGAGGCTACGTCCATCAGGCGCAAACACCTCCGCAGAGACTGTGGCCACTTCGTTCGAAACACCACTCCAACCGATGAGATCGGCGACTACCTTCACCACTGCGCGGTTCGCATCGACGACAGGCGTCGTCACGGAGACACCATGACGGCGAAAGGCGATTTGATCTCTCACGACCATCCGCACGCCCCGCGTAATTCCGCATCCCGTGTACCAGCGGCAGGAATGGCGGCCACCATTGGCGCAACGCACTTCAATCGTGTTGTCGGCACCGTACGAGAGTGCAGACGAAAGATCAATTTCAAATCCAAGCGAACCGTATTCCCAAGCACCGACACGACGACCGTTGAGGCTCACGTCGCAGACATCCTGCGCACCGTCTATCTCCACCGACACTCTGCGACCGCGCCAACTCTCGTCAGCGGAAAACGTCTTCCTGTATACGACATTCGTCTCAGGCTTGAAGCCACGGTTGCGCGAACCTTCTTGCGTCCACGGCAGATTGATTCGGAAATCATCCGGCAGGTCTACGATCTGCGTCCGCGCCCCAGCCACGCGCACCCACTCATCGTTCATGTCAATCACCTGCGCCGAATGGGCAATGCCGACAAGTCCAAGCGACGCAATGGCCGCGCATTTCCAGACTGTCATGTCACTTTCCTCCCTGTGCGAGAGCATTCTTGATAGCCTCGGCATAGACCCTTCCCATCTGCATGGAACCCCAATCGTTCGGATGGCAGAAGTCAAACGTAGCCTCTCCATCCTTCGGCAGCATATCCACGCCACTTATGAAAGAAAGTTCTTTCCAAAGTACGGGATCTTCCGCCTTGAGCTTCTCGTACACGCTCCGGGCGAACACTTCCTGCGCACGCGGCTTCATGGACTGCGTACAGCCCCCGCAAAGGAGAATCGGAACCCCAGGACGGCGACGGCGCAACTCGCGCACAAACGGCTCATAGTTCTGCTTCTGGAGCTCGACGGTCATATTCCAGTCGCAGTCAATCACATACAGCGCCGCATCTATCGAAGACACCACCTCGCACATGCTCATCTCCATCTTGCCCGATCCGGAGTAGCCGTGGTTTATCACCTCGACATCCGCAAGGCGTCCCTCCTGTGCGGCAAAGGCCATGCCGGGACGCGAAACGCAACCTCCATGGACGATGGACGTGCCGTAATGCACAATACGACGCGAGACCGGATGGCGCGGCATCGGCTCAATCTTCGCGCCCTTCTCAATACCGACCTTGAATGAACGGACAAGAGACCTAAGCGGCAGGTAGACCATGCACGGACGGCCAGGATCCCAGTCCATCGCGTATTCGCCGCCATGATCGTTGCCGTCCGCATCCTTCTCGTAGAAGAAGTAGCGTGGATTCGCCGCAAACTTCCATGAGCCATCCCGATCCTGACGGTAGACATCAAGGCCAGTCATCGCCGTTGGCCCCATGAAGGCATCAACCACACTGGGATTGGTGACAACCCACTTGAACATCAGCTTTCGTCCCTTCGGCACAAAGCGCACGTTCACGCCAGTCGCATGACGGCTCATCCCAAACACCGCATCCGGCACCTTGCCCTTCGCGGTCTTCGGCAAACGGCAATATGGAGTCTCGCCATCCGCAAACGCAGTTCCCTCAATCGTGAGCTGAGTTCCATCATACCAATCGTAATCCGCCATGTTAGGCGCCTGCTTTGCGGCAAGAGCCACCCAACAGGCAAGAGCGCAAACTACCATGGTCAACCACTTATTCATTGCGATGCATCTCCAATTCTTTAGAAGCTACCTTGCCGACATCAGCACAACAACCTCTGCCACAGCGGTGGCTGAAACGGCGGCATTATAGCATAATACAACCATTCATTGCGAATAATTTGTTTTTTTTTTACTTGTGGTTTCTTGTCAAACTCAATGCGACCAGTGTAGTCGCATCCACTCGTTCCCAAGCGGGGGGATTCACCCCTTCCCCCATGAGGGAAGGTCGCATTTACTTTTAGAAAGGGCTTCTCCATACTTGCATGCCCTTGCGCCCGCACGGTGCGGGAGCATCCAAGAAAAGGAGACAACAAGATGAAGAAGCCAAGGTTGACCGACGCGGACCGGCTCGCGATAGAGACCGGCCTCAGATCGGGAAAGACAGTATACTGCATCGCGAAGGAGCTGTCACGCCCCGTCACGACGGTCACGCGGGAGATCAGGGCCCGCGCGGTCGAGTCCGACAAGGGCGCGGCCTACACGACCGTACGTCCAGCGGCCGGAATCACCTCTCGCGGAGCCAATCATCGAAGCTGACGGCTCCGTTCTCCTTCACGTCGCGCGCGTGCCAGGCATACCAGCTGTGCCCGGAGCCGATGGCGTTCGCGATCCCCTTGTCCCTCGATGGGCATACGTTGTACGCGGCGTACACGTCGGCCGGCGGACACGTCTCGTCGGCAAATCCCACGATGAAGCGGATCGGGATCCTTATGCGGGCGGCAAAGTTCACGCCGTCGAAATAGGCGGCGTTCCGCTCCGCTGCGGCGCGCTTGCCGGCGGGCTGGCACTCTATCAGGCGAGGCCATCCGTCCCTGCGCCCATCGCGGTGCCCGTAGTGCCCGGTGATTGCGCACACCGCGACAAACGCCCGCGTGAAATGCGAATTGAGATAGCAGAGGAAAAGCCCGAAACCGCCTCCCTGGCTCGATCCGGTGTATACGACCCTTGAACGATCCACGTCAGGGCGGGCGCACGCCCAATCCACGGCGCGGTTGATGCCGAGCATCACGTCGTGATACCAGTAGTCCTCCCGGGACTCGGAGATGCCCGCGACGGAGCAATACGCCTCCCTGTTCGGCAGGCCGTACTTCTCCGCAAGGGCGGCGTTCTGGCGCCTCATGTGCTCGCGCTGCTCCTCAACCGTAGCCTCCGGCTCGAACGTGTGGACGTTCATTACGAGGTTTATCTCGTCAGGACGGGTCCCGGCGGACACCACGCCAGGCCCCGCTCCCGGCACGCTTACGCGCAGACGGAACGGGGCCTTTGAGGCGTCCTTGGGTACGGCCATGAATCCGTATACGCGCTTGCCGCCGAATGTCGCGAAGTTCACGCGGTAGCAGCTGTACGCTTTCCCGGAAAGGCGCTCGTCAAGCCGCACCTTGGGGTCAAGCGGCACTTCGCGCTCGAGACGGGCCTTCTCGGACTTCCAGTATTCGTCGAAGTCCGCAGGGCACGGCTCGCTCTGGCGGATCTTCCATACGTCATACCCGACGCCCCAGGTGACCGAGTTGGTCAGCGCCTTGACGCGCAGGCGCATGAACCCCTCCTCGTCCATCCTGCCCCGAACGGAGAACGGGTTCGACTTCGACAGGTCGGCGGCGCCGGAGTCAAGCCGGTTCGTCCCGAAGTTGTCGAGCGACCACGTAGCCGTCCCCGCATCGAGCAGAGCGCCGTCCTCCCCCTTGACGGCGACGGAGAAGGTGGCGCTTTCCCCCGCGCGATACAGCGCATCCGGATGATCTTGCGAGACCTCGATCTTCGCGGCTGAAGCGACAAGCGAGGCGCACAGCGCAACGGCGAATACTGGTTTGTTCATTGAATCCTCTCTTTCTTATTATTTCGGCTGTTCGGCCGACAGGAACTCCGTGAAGGCGTCGACGTAGTCTGACAGCGATTTCAGCGAGACGCGCTCAAGCGCCGCGTGCGGGCCTTCGCCCTTCGCAGCGAAAATGACGGTCGGGACGCCGAGTGGAGCATAATACGACGCATCGGTCGCCGCCGACATCTTGCCGAGCCGCGTCGCGGGGCATCTCCGCCTGAGGGACGCAAGAAGCCGCTGCGTATCCGCGTTATTCGGATCGCTCACCACGGGTAGCCGGTATGTCCCGTAAGAGCGCACCTCCAGCCCCGATGTCTCGCGCAGGAACCCGATCCACTTGTCCAGCCCATCCATCTCGATGAAACGGAGGGAAAGCGTCATCACCGCCGCATCGGGGATCTGGTTGCCCGCATCGCTCCCCCTAAGCATCGTCGGCGACAGGCAGTCGTGCCAGCGATCGTCAACCGTAGGGGCGGGCGGCTGCGCCGCCAAGACCTTCGCGTACCCGGCAACGAGCTTTGGGATCGGGTTGTCGAGCGACCACGGCACGGACGAGTGTCCACCGCGACCGTGCGCGATCAGCTGTAGTCTGGCGTGCCCCTTTTCCGCGGTGAACAGCTGATCCGGGGCCTCGCCGGCGCTGTCGCCGACCATGATGAACCGGCGGGGGACGTATCCCGCGTCAATCGCGAACTGCGGCGTGGGGGTCCCCTTCTCCTTCGTGGGGCCATCCTCGTCCGTCGCGATGAACGCGCCGACGGAAGCCTTCCCCGCAAGGTTCACAAGCACCTGGGCAATCACGGCGACGTTGCCTTTCGTGTCGCACGCACCGCGTGCCGACAGCCAGTCGCCATCGATGGACGGCTCATACTGCGCAGGGGAGCACGCCGGCACGACGTCCACGTGGGAGACGAACAGGTAGTCATGGACCTTCCCCGGGGCCGTAGCGGCATACAGCGAGCTGCGGCCCTTTTCGTTCGTCAGCACCGTGCAGTGGACTCCCCGCGACGACAGGTAGCCTCGCATGAACTCAACGCATCGGTTGTTCTCATCCAAGTCCACCGTTTCCGTGCGCATCCGCAGCAGGTCTTTCAGGAACTCAAGATCAAACGAGCATGCGCCCTGGTCCGGGCGGCTCGCCGAGGCGTTCTTCGTCGCGACGGCCTCGGCTCCATCCTGCCGGGCGCAGTTCGCAGCCCCACAGCGCAGCGCCGCCACCGAAAGCGATGCCGCGAGAATCATCTCAACCCTCACAGGCCACCCTCCGCCAAACGACGCGCACCCTGCCCCTCCGACATGGCGCACACCATGTGCAGACTACGGCCAACGCCTCGGAATCGACTTCCGAGAGGCAGGCTGGCCATCAAACTCCCGACGGATGCACGATCCTGACCTTTATGCTTCATGCGGACATTATAGCATATATTCCCAAACCGGATGCGACATTCCTTATCCGACGCATTGCGCGGGGTTTCTTACGGAAAGGTCTTATTTACGATTAATAGTTGATAGATGATAATTGGTAGATTTACGATTGAAGGTGGTAGTTGGTAGTTGATAGTTGGCGCATGCGCAGCATTTGCCGCGCAATGTGCGACGACGAGGGCGTCGTCGCTACGGGGGTGCTTTCGTGGCGATGGCGCCCTCGCCATCGTATCAGCCTGCCGCCCACAGGCTTTAGTTGGCAGTTGGTAGTGGGTAGTTGATAGGTTAAAACTACCATCTACCAACTACCATCTACCATCTGCCAACTACCAACTGTAATCGCCGTTGGCTTATTTGACGGGCTGAGGCCTACTACGATATAATGTTCGCCGTTGTGGGTTTCAGCGGCGTAGTCCCGTCACGGAACCCTGTGGTGAGGTCATTCAGCAATGCGCAAGCATATGGCAACAAAAAGGAGATGGAAATGGAAACGACCGACTGGAGCAGGAGAGGTTTTCTGAAGGCGGCGGTTGCGGGCGGCACACTGGTTGCGACGGCGAACCTGCCTTGTCGCGGGTACGACGATCCGTGCGTCTTCCCCAAGCGCGGCAAGTTCGAACGGCTCGCGATTTCCTACCACCGCGTCGAGGCGGGCGCAACGCGACCCTTTTCCATTCTTCACATCTCCGACACGCACCTGACGGCGGCGGATGTTTCTGAAGATGTGAAGAAGCAGCGTCTGCGCCGCATCCGTACGCAAACCTTTGGCGGACGTCAGGAGGAGGCGCTCGTCGATTCGCTTGACTGGGCAAAGGCAAACGTCGATTACGTACTCCACACAGGCGACCTCATCGACTGGCAGAGCAAAGCGAACTTCGCGTTGGTGAAGAAGTACTTTGGCGGGACGATGTTCGGATCTCTCGGCAACCACGAGTATTCGCCAGACATGTGGTATAGCGAACCGAAAGAGGTGCAGACCGAAGCATTCAAAGACCTGACGCGCACGAAGCTCGCTCAAGTCTATCCTTTCGACCTTTCGCTCCAGTCTACTGTCGTCAACGGAATCAACTTCGTGACGATGGACGACGTCTACGGAACCTTCACCGCCGCGCAGGTCGAGCGATTTGCGGCAGAGGTGAAGAAAGGTCTTCCAGTCGTGCTGTGCCTTCACGTGCCTCTTTTCACACCGTTCATATGGCAGGCGCACGAGCGGTTCTGGAAAGACGTCGGCAAGAAGTTCACTTCAGCGGCAATCCCAAAACTTCGAGGCGATGCCACGCGGCAGGAGGAGAATCCAGTAACTCGAGACTTCATCAACTACCTGAAGTCCGAGCCTCTCCTGAAGGCGATTCTGGCGGGCCATCTCCACATCAATGTGCAGGACACCTTCTCGCCGACAGCACGGGAATTCGTCGTCGGCGGAAACTTCATGTTCCAAGGCCAGGAAATCCTATTCGTCTGAACATGCGCATCGCACTATTGCACTCGCATGGGAGACGGCCCCTACCGCCCGATTTGGACTCCATCATCGCAAGATGACGACTCCGCCATTCATGCGTCGGAGCGTTAGACGCGACGACCTGACGAAGATTCTCCATGCATTCGGCAGGGCGGGCGCGTGGATTGTCGGACGCCCCGAAAGCCGCCCCGTCGTCGTCACGAAAGCATAGCGAGCCTCTTCGGACAGCTCCGACGGGAACGCCCCCGTGATCGTGAGCGTCACCTTCGAGAGATCGACGTCTCCCGCAAGCGCAATGGACTTGCCCGCCAGGATGTCGTCCGCCGAAATCTCCAGCGCGACGACGTCCGGCATCTCAGCATGTCCGGCGTTGATGACCTGCCCACCGCCGACCCGGTAGGTGACGGACGCGATCTTCTGGACCGTGTCGCCGAGGTCGAGGATGCCCCCGCCCGAGAGAACAACATCCGAGCCAGCGGGAATCGCCCCGTCGCAGGCCGCCTGCAGCGTCCCGCCCGCCACGTGCGTCTCGCCGTTCCACGCATTGGCCGCGCACAGCACGAGCGTGCCAAGGCCCGTCTTCGTGAAGCCCCCGCCTGGCGCGTTCTCCGCCAGCGTGACGTTCGCCGCGTCGATCGTCTGCGTCCAGTCCGCCCCCATCCCGAAATAGAGCGAGACCGCCGCATCCTCGTAGCCGACACCCGCGCTGAGCACGTCAATGCGATCAATCGTTCGCGTTTCCCAGTCGTAGTGCGCGAAGGCACTGGCACCGACGCCCGTCGCGCTCGTGATCTTGACGGCCGGCAGCGCCGTCTGCTTGATTGGGGTCGGAAGGTTGATTGACGCAAGGCCCTTTCCGGCCGGAGCCTGGATCGACTGCTGGACATAGGCGAGTCGCCCGCAGGTGTCGATCGTCGCGCCGCCCGCCGCGACCGTCACGCGATCGGCCCCGACATTGCCCGTCCCGAACAGGGACTTTCCGTCCGGCCCGCCGACCCGGAACGTGCCACCGTCGAAGTTCACGTACAGCCCGTTCTCCAAATGGCGGTTCTCGTTCGTGTGCTTGTAGAACTCAGACGCCGTGAGGACGCCGCCGTTCAGATTCACGCAGAACGTCGAGCCGCCGCAGTTCCCGTAGCCGAAATTGACGCGCGCGTTTCCGAAGTCGCAGTCGCCCGATGCGCCGTCGACAGTCAGCACCTGCACGGCGCCCGACGTCCAGCCCCTTCCAACGAAGACGTCCGCGTCACCGCAGTAGCGGAACGCGCCGCCCGACACGCGGAAGCTGCCATGGCCGCCGTTGAACGAACCCAATTCGAATTTGCCCAGACTCGACGTGTCGAGGATGTTCGTCACGGTGAGCGATCCGCCGCGCATCCAGAGCACGCCCACGCCCGAAAGGCCGACGGAGAAACAGCCATGCGAGACGAGCGCGCCGTCGACGAGTTCGTAGTAGCCGCCGCACGACTGGCCGCCGCCCAGCACGTTCCCCTTCGTAAAGCTGCCGTTCGGATCGACGGCGACCATCTGCCCGCCGCGCTGGCGCACGGCGCCGAAGGATGCGGCGTCCCAGATCGCGTTCCCGTGCTGACCGACCTGAAGCCGGTTGGAAATCACCGACCCCGCCTCGATTTCGAGGATGCCCCGCGCGCCGCGCCCGACGACCAGCGAGTTGGTCATCGAGGCATAGGCTGGATAGGCCGCATTGAACGTGTCCGCCTGCGACAGGTCTTCCGAGCGGACGAGCGCGTTGGTGACGATGAGTCGGCTGCCCTGTCCGCCGACGCCCACGCCCCAAAAGCCGTCCTTCGACACCGTCACGTCCACGCCGTCGAGCGTCACCGCCGTCGCGAAGTCGTCCGCCGCCGCGGCCTGCACGTTCAGGTGCCGCACGTGATACGAATCCCCGCCCGACAGGACGAGATGGCCTTTCGTCCAGACAATGTCCAGCGGCGCACCTTCCGGCAGAAAACCCGGAATCGCCGTGCGCGCGCCCAGCACATAGGCCCCGGGGCCGAACGTCGTCCCGCCCGTGTAGTCGTTCGTCGGATCGTCGATGAAGACGCGACCCTTGCCCGAAAAGGCGAGCGACCCCGGCCCGGAAATCCTACCGGACAGGGCAAAGCCGCACGCCTCCGACGGTACCGAGACCGTCAGCGATGAAAGGACATCGCCGCCGTCGAGGAACGTGATCGGACCAGGCCACGCCTGATGCTCGTGCGTCGGGTCGGCGGCAATGGCGAATTGCTCATCATGGCTAAGGACATTTCCAGCACCGCGCACCTGAAGCGGACGTCGAAACGGTTGATAGCGGTTGTAGAAGCCCAGCGTCGCATATCCGTCCAGGATGAATGACATCTCGTCCGCATCCGTCACATTCCCCTCTAGATTCGTGCTGTTCCACGAACGGAAGAGAAGCGTGGTCTGCTTGCCGGACTCGCCGACCACGCGCCATTCGCCGCGCTCGGAAATGCGCATGCCCAAGAGCTGAAAGCTTCCCCCGCCCGTCAGCGTCAGCCGCCTGCCGTCCAGGTCGATTGAGCCATACGCAAGGACGAGAAGCCCCTTCATCGTCAGCGTGGCATCGTCGGCCAACGTAAGGTAACGAATCATGTAGCCGTCTGCGTGAGAGACCTTTTCAGGGAATTCGAGGGCGCCGCGCCCGTCCACGCCCGTGCCGCCGATCAAGAACTTCATGTTGCCGTAGGCGGCGGTGCTGTCGCCCACGGACAGCGTCGCCCCGTTGGTGACGACCACGCGATAGCCGCCTGTCCCGTCGGCTTTGCCGAACGGATTGGAAATCTGCGGGTTCGACTGCACGACGCCGCCGACAAGTTCCCACGTGCCGGCGAAGTCCGCGTTCGCCGCCGCCATTGTCCACGTCGCGCCGTTTTTCTTGCGGACGACGCCCTCGCCCGTGATTGGCACAGACGGCGCCGCCGTCGTGTCCAGGACGAGCACGCCGCCAGCCTCGACGGAAATCGCGTCGTAGCCCGCGACCGCCGCATCGTCCAGCGTCTTCGTCTCTCCCGCCCCGACATCGAACGACGCCGCGCGGACGGCCGCCGCGCAGACCAGCGAGGCCAGCGCAAGTCCGCCTTTTGCCTTTGCTCCGTTTCCGATTCCCGTCATGCCAGAACTCCTTTCTTGTCTTGTTTCGTTTCCCTTTTCAGGGCACACTGCCATCGGTCTTGCCGTCATTGTCATTGTCCCTCCTTGGCGTCGTTCACCATCTTCATGAACGCCGGAAGATCCCGGTAGTCCTGGCGCCAGGTCGTGTACAGGATGCCGCGCGCGCCTTCTGTCCGCCGCACGAGGTCCCGCCAGCGCCGCGAGTGCTCAAACGGCGGCTTCTCGTCGTAATAGGCGGCGGCGAGCGTCCGGAAGCCATGCTCGGAGAAGAACTTCAGCGAGCGGTCGCTCGAAAGGCCGTTCCAGCAGACGACGGTGACGTCCTTCGGAACGCCGCGCCAGGCGTCCGCGAAGCTGCCGCGGCAGTTGTAGTAGCACGAGACCCCATTGTGGTTCGGGTCGAGCATGTCACCCCACAGCAGGATGTCCGCCCCCGGATGCGCCCGACGGATGACGCCGCAGAGGCGCGTGACGGCGTCCGCATAGATCTGGGCCATGTCCAGCCCGCGCGCGCGACAGGCGGCGCACGTGCCGCCGTTGCGGAACTCGTCCATCGAGACGAGCCAGCTCTTCGGCGCAAGCAGCCGTTCGACCTGCGCCGCCGAATCGGCGGCCACGCGCACGTAGAGGTCGGGTTCGCTCAGACACGTCGAGACCTGCTGGCCGTCCACGACCGCCGGCGCATAGGCGTCGAACACGAGGCGTTCGCCGTCCGCAATCGACGACCCAGCGGGGCGTTCCAGCCGGACGGGGGCACGCCCCTGCTCCCAGACGGGGTGCCGGGGCGGCGGCACGACGTAGTCCCGCCCCTCTTCGTAGACGCGGCCGTTCGCCGCGCTCCGGAGCACGCGCGGCGTCCCCGGACGGCGCAGGACGTCACACGGCGGAATCTCCGTCAGCGTCTGGCGGCGAAGCGCGAGATCGCCTTTCGCCACGCCACCCCAGAAGCCCGTGTAGAGGAAGTAGGCGTCCGAATCGGCCGAGTTGAAGTCGAACGTGACGGACGTCCAGTCCTGCGTGGGCGCATACGACACGGACAGCCGCTCGTTCTCGTGCCACGGGCCTCGGACGCTGGAGACGCAGTCGACGACGGAGACCTTGAACGGCTGGCTGGCCACCAGCCCGTCCGTCCGGAATTCAAAGCGGTAGCGATAGCGCCGGTGCGGCGTCACGGCCAGCCGCTGGATAGTCCGGCACCGCCCCTCGCCCTTCTGCCATTCGGCCGGCTTCGCGTCGATCGGCCGTCGCACGGCCGCCGCCTCGTCGAAGACGAGCGCACGCTCCGTCGCCACGAACGGCGACCCCTCGACGGGGACGCCCTCCAGCGCATCGACGCCGTAGTTCTGGAGCGCACCATAGCCAAACGACCAGATCGCGGGGACGATCTCCACATCACTGTCCGCGCAGAGCCGCTTCACGGCCATCAGCCGGTCAAGACGGTCTTTCGGCCAGAAGCGGAGGAAGTCGAGGCCGCAGGAGAGGAC
>SAMEA104315424__coassemble_939_pt1 | contig 15730 bp, 9 predicted proteins | sample SAMEA104315424__metabat2_low_PE_034 | metagenome-assembled genome bin SAMEA104315424 (sample SAMEA104315424) | gut metagenome | biome: Monkey gut; feature: monkey-associated habitat; material: faeces | place: China | collected 2013 | reverse complement strand
GACCAGCGCGTCACGCACATCATTCGCGGCGACGACCACGTGGAGAACACGTTCAAGCACATCGAGCTTTTCAAGGCCCTTGGCGCGGAGCCGCCAAAGTACGGCCACCTCTCGATGATCGTGAATGCGCAGGGCAAGCCGTACTCCAAGCGCGACGGCGCGGCGTTCGTCGGGGAGTTCCGCGAGCAGGGATATCTGCCGGAGGCGCTTTTCAACTATCTGCTTCTTCTCGGGTGGAACCCCGGCGACGACAGGGAAGTCCTCACGAGGGACGAAATGGTCAAACTGTTCACCCTCGAGTCCGTGCACGTCACCGCCGCGAAGTTCGACATCAAGAAACTCCAGTGGATGAACGCCGAATACATCAAGCGCATTCCGCGCGAGGAGTTCGCTGCGGAACTGAAGCGCCGCATTGCGGCTGGAGGATATGACCTTTCCGGATTCGGCGATGCATCCTTCAACTGGGGATTGCTTGTCGACCAGCTCCAGGTGCGCACGAAGTTCCTCGGCGACATCCCGGGCAACTGCGCCTATTTCTTCACCGAAGACTATCCGTTCGACGAGAAGGCCGTGGAGAAGCGCCTGAAGAAGGATGGCGTGAAGGAACTCCTGCTGGATCTCGCGGACAGGTTCGAGGGGATCGGGCAGTTCTCGGCGGCGTCCTGCGAGGCGATGGTCAAGGATCTTTCCCATGGCAACGGCATGGGACCGTGGGTGCATCCGATACGCGTCGCGGTCTCAGGCCGCATGGAAGGCCCCGGGCTCTTCGAGATGCTGGAGCTCCTTGGCCGCGAGCGCACCGTGGCGCGTCTCCGTTCGGCGGCAGAACGATTCTGCTCCTGACCAGGCAGGGATTAATACGGCAATGGCGGACATAATCCATGACGACCCGATGCTTGAACCGTATCGCGGCGTCATATGCCGCCGTATGGCGCATGTGCGCGAATTGGCTGGACGGCTGACTGGAGGGGGGCGGCTTTCCGACTGGGCATCGGCCCACGAGTACTACGGGCTGCATCGTGTCCGTGGCGGCTGGGTGTTCCGGGAATGGGCGCCAAACGCCACGGAAATGTGGCTCGTAGGGGATTTCTCGGATTGGAAGGTGCTGCCCGCTTTCAAGCTGAGGCGCAAGGGCGGGACTGACGATTGGGAGGGCAGATTCCCAGCCGGGTCAATCAGGCACGGGCAATACTTCCGGCTGGAGATGCGCTGGAAAGGTGGGCATGGTGAGCGCATCCCCGCTTATGCGCGTCGCGTGGTGCAGGATCGGGCGACGGGCCTCTTTGCGGCGCAGGTGTGGACTCCTCGTCCGTACGTCTGGAAAAACGCTTCAATCGTGCGCAGGGGCGGGCGGCGCCCGGCAATACCCTTGATTTACGAGGCCCACGTGGGGATGGCGAGCGAAGAGGGCAAGGTTGCGACATACGCCGAGTTCCGCGACAGCATGCTGCCCCGGATAAAGGCCGCTGGGTACAACACGGTTCAGCTCATGGCGGTGATGGAGCATCCCTACTATGGCTCTTTCGGATACCATGTATCAAGCTTTTTCGCCGCGTCATCGAGGTTCGGCACGCCGGAGGACCTCAAGTCGCTCATAGATGCGGCGCATGGCATGGGGCTGCGCGTGATAATGGATCTCGTCCACTCGCATTCGGTGAAGAACGAGCGGGATGGACTCTCCCGCTTTGACGGCACCGACTACCAGTATTTCCATTCGGGGCCAAAGGGCTGGCATTCCGCCTGGGATTCGCGCTGCTTCGACTACGGGAAGGTCAAGGTGCTGCACTTCCTGTTGTCGAACTGCCGCTTCTGGATCGACGAATACCGGTTTGACGGCTTCCGGTTCGACGGCATCACGTCGATGCTGTATCTGCACCATGGGCTTGGCGTCGCGTTCACGGACTATTCGATGTACTTCGACGGATCCGTCGATGAGGATGCGTATGCGTACCTTGCGCTGGCGAACTCCGTGATACACGAGGTGAAGCCATCCGCGATCACGGTGGCGGAGGATGTCTCTGGCATGCCGGGGTGTGCCGCACCCGTGAAGGCCGGCGGACTCGGGTTCGACTACCGCATGGCCATGGGGGAACCGGACTACTGGTTCAGGATCGCGGAGAAGGTGCCTGACGAGAAATGGTCGATGCAGGGCCTGTACCATGCGCTGACGGACAAGCGCATGGATGAGAGGGTCGTCTCGTACGTGGAGTCCCACGATCAGGCGTTGGTGGGCGGCAAGACGTTCTTCTTCCAGCTTGTGGATTCTGCGGTGTACTTCGGCATGGGCAGCGACCAGCACGGCCTTGCGATAGACCGTGGCGTGGCCCTGCACAAGATGGCCAGGCTCGCCACGCTCGCGCTGAATGGCGGCGCGTACCTCGATTTCATGGGCAATGAGTTCGGGCATCCGGAGTGGATAGATTTTCCGCGAGAGGGGAATGGCTTCAGCTACAGCCATGCAAGGCGGCAGTGGTCGTTGCGGGATGATCCGAAGCTTCAGTTCAAGGCGCTTGGCGACTGGGATCGCGAGATGATAGGGTCGCTTTCGTCGGGCGGTTGCTTTTCGTCGCGCCCGATCCCGCTTGTCAGGAACGATCCCGACCATGTGCTTGCCTTCTATCGTGGAGGCATGGTGTTCGTGTTCAACTTCGACCCGTCGCGCTCATACCCGGATTACGGCGTGCTCGTGCCGCCCGGCGGCATGTACCGTCTCGTCTTGGATTCAGACGAGCCTCGGTTTGGAGGCCAGGGCAGAATCGCCGCCCATCAGGAGTTCTGGCCGTCCAACGTGGAATGCGGCGACGAAATCGTCCAGCAGATAAGGCTCTACCTGCCGGCCCGTTCCGCAGTTGTGCTTCGGCGCAAGACATGACGCGCCGCGTCCTTCCGTGAACTCACGGCCGAACGCGGCGGCATTGCATCGTCGTCGCATGGAAGCCTTAGCCCAGCACCTTGGCCATGCGGCTGACAGCCTCTTCCACGTTGGCGCGCGAATTGAACGCGGAGATCCGGATGTAGCCCTGCCCGTTGCGGCCAAAGCCTGCGCCGGGCGTTGTGACCACGTTGGCCTCGGCGAGGAGCCTGTCGAAGAACTCCCAGCTGTCGCCCTTCACGTTCGTCCACAGGTAGGGGGAGTCCGTGCCGCCGATGACATCGTAGCCAAGCTTGAGAAGGGCGTCCTTCATGATCTTTGCGTTTTCGAGGTAGAAGTCTATCGTCGCCTTCGTCTGGGCCTGCCCGGCCGGCGAATGCACGGCTTCGGCCCCTCTCTGCGTCACGTAGCTGCAGCCGTTGAACTTCGTCGTCTGGCGGCGTGTCCAGAACGGGCGGAGCTCCACGGGCCTGCCGTCGGCGGCATATGCGAGAAGCCCCTTGGGGACTACGGTATATCCGCAGCGCACCCCGGTGAACCCTGCGGTCTTCGAATAGCTGCGGAACTCGATCGCGCATTCGCGCGCCCCTTCGCACTCGTAGATTGAATGCGGTATGCCGGGAGTGCGGATGAAAGCCTCGTATGCGGCATCGAAGAGCAGCAATGCCTTTCTCGCCCTTGCCCAATCGACCCAAGCCTGAAGCTGCGCCCTGGTCGCGACCGCCCCGGTGGGATTGTTCGGGAAGCAAAGGTATACGACATCGGCGTCGACGCCATCGGGGGAAGGCACGAAGCCGTTGGCTGCGGTACCCTCAAGATACACAAGCCCGGAGTAGCGTCCATCGACATTCGCGCCGGTGCGCCCCGCCATCACGTTTGTATCCACATACACCGGGTAGACGGGGTCGGGAACCGCAATCCTGACGTCCTCCCCGAAGAGTTCCTGTATGTTGCCGCAGTCGCACTTGGCTCCATCGGACACGAATATCTCGTCCGCCGATACGTCTATGCCGCGATCCCGGAAGTCCGTCCTCGCGATCGCCTCGCGCAGGAAGTCGTATCCCTGTTCGGGGCCGTATCCTCGGAAGGTCTCGCGCCTTGACTCGTCATCCACGGCCTTGTGCATAGCCTCTATGACCGCCGGCGCCAGGGGCTCCGTGACATCGCCGATGCCGAGGCGGATGATCCTGGCGGCAGGGTTCTTTTCCTGGTATGCCTTTATGCGGTGTGCGATTTCGGTGAATAGATAGCTTGACTGAATCTTGAGATAGTTTTCGTTGACGCGAACCATGTTTCGTTCCTCTTTTTATTGGGGGCGGATTATACCACATTTCGCACGATGCGGCTCACGCTCAACTGCTTCGACCGGGCGCCCGTTGATCGGCGTTGCTTCGGATGCGGCAGGTATGTCTTGGTACAATGGCACCTCGATGCCAAGGCGGCATTCAGGTGGGCGAAGCATGGCGTGCTGGGGACGGCCTTGGCGTTAGTTGCGGCGGAGTGGAATCTTGCTGTGGAACTACACGGAAGCCATTGTTCCACTCGCACATTCGGAGTGGTGGAGGTAAGGGGAGTCGAACCCCTGACCTTCTCAATGCCATTGAGACGCTCTACCAACTGAGCTATACCCCCAAAAACAAAACGCGGCAAATTATACCAAAGTGCAGTCTGATGTGCAAGGGGTGATTTCAAATTTCGCGCTGGCGGGCGTTGCCATCGATTGTGGTATAATACTCCGCATATGGAGACTGTATACACTGTTCTGGCGATAGCGGCATGCATCCTGCTGTTTTCCTTTGCCATTTTCATTCATGAGTTCGGTCATTTCCTCGCGGCGCGCTGGAGAGGCCTTGGGGTAGATGCGTTCTCGATCGGATTCGGCCCCGTGCTGTGGCGCAAGGTGTTCCGCGGCGTAGAGTGGCGGCTGAGCGCGATTCCGTTCGGCGGATACGTATCGATACCCGATGTCGATCCGGAGGGGACTGCGAAGGTGCAGGGGACGAGTGGCGGCGCGGGCGATGCCTCCGTTCCGCAAGGGAAGTCCGCCACGCCGCTGGATTCGATAATAGTCGCCGTGGCGGGCCCGATGGGGAACATCGTGCTTGCGGTCGTCCTGGCCGTGGCATTGGCGGCGGTTCCTTGGGCCAGGTTCGGCGAGATGCCGGCCCTGATCGGCGAAGTGCCGCAGGAGGGCCCTGCGCACGATGCCGGGATGAAGCCCGGCGACAGGGTGGTCTCGATTGGCGGCGTGCCTGTGGATACCTGGACCGAGATGCAGACGGAGATACAGATTTCCGGCGGCAAGCCCACGGAGTTCGTTGTGGACAGGGGCGGAAGCGAAGAGAGGCTTACGGTTAGCCCCAGGCGCCACGATGCTAGCGGCGCGTATTTCATCCTTGCGCTTTCCACGACGAACGGCGTGGGGGCGGCGGCTTGGATGCCGGCGAGGAATCCGCTCCGGCAGCTCCAGTGGGATGCGACGAGCATCGTCCGCGTCCTGAAGGCCCTGGTCACGCCGAAGGAATCCAAGGCGGCGGCGCAGGCCCTGGGCGGTCCTGTGATGATAGCGGAGGGGCTTTACAGGCAGGTGCGGAACAATGTGTGGGACGCCCTAGGCTTCCTTCGATTCCTCTGCATAAACCTTGCGATACTGAATCTGCTCCCCATCCCGGTGCTGGACGGGAGCATCGTGATGTTCTCCCTCTATGCGCTGGTGTTCAAGCGCAAGCCCAACGAGAAGTTCGTGGGCATCCTCACGCAGATGTTCATGTACATGCTCATAGCGGCGATGCTGTTCCTCGTCTACCGCGATTCGGTCCGCTCGTGGCGGATGCACCGCAGTGAACCGACGACAAAGGAGATTGCAAAATGAGAGCGTTCTGCGAGAAGCTTCCCGTAGTGCTCGTGTTCCTGACGGTTGTCGGGTTCTCATGGATATTCGGCGGGGCAAGCGCACCGCACCTGCTCCCGGTGATGCCGTGGGTGTGGGCGCTGTCGCTTGAGGTGCTGCTGTTCCTGCCGCAGCGCCGCCTTGGGGAGAGCTATGCCGACGCCAGGTCGCGCGTGTGGAAGGCGCTCGCCCGCGATCCCGCGATGTACCTCACCGTACTGTTCCTGCTTACGCTGACCGTGCCGCTCTTCAACAGGGGGCTGTGTTCCGTGTGCGACTATCCGCAGATACTTGCCGGCGTGGATCCCGCCCCCGCGATACCGTTCGCCCCGTTCTGCGTGAACGTGCGGGAGCACCTTGGCGTGCTTGTGTGGTTCGTCCCGGCGCTCACCGCCATGCTTGCGGTTCGCCACGCCCTTTCCCATCACGGGCGGCGCATGCTCGTGCACCTCCTGGTTTGGAACGGGGCCGCGCTCGCCGCGCTCGGGTTCATTCAGCAGGCAACCGGGGCCAAGGCCCCGTACTGGCTCGACATCGCGGACCCCGTCATGTACTTCTCTTCCTTCGGATACCCGAACATGGCGGGGGCCTTCTTCGTGGCCCTTTTTGCGGTCTCGGCCGGACTGTGGCTCGACAACGTGAGGAGGGACATCGGCCCTGAACGCAGCGAGAGGCGTGGTGGCGAGGAGTCCCATGATGGCGCGGACGGCTCTCCGAGGCGTCCCAACCGCTTCCCCCGGCTGGTGAAGACCCACTACCTCCTCCTGCCTACGGCGCTCTGCTTCTTCGCGTCGCTCGCCACGCTTTCACGGGCCGCGATAATGCTGGCGTTCACGCTACTCGGGCTGTGGTTCCTCTACCTGTGCCTTTCGCTGTTCACGAGCAGGAAGAACCTTGTCCGCGTGAAGCTCCACCTCGGAATGCTCCTGGGCATCGTCGTGACGGTTGTGCTGATCGCCGTGTTCGCGCCGGACGACTTCACGCAGGAGGTCTCGTCGCTGTCGCCGACCTCGGTTGCAGACCGCGTCACCGGCAAGGCCCAGTACCATACCCGCGTGGCGACGGAGATATTCAAGGATCATCCCGTCTTCGGAGTAGGCGGGTGGGGGTACAAGCACTTCTGCCTCGCGTACATGACAGACGAGGACTGCGGCAACATACAGCGCGTCGGCGGAGTGAACGTACACAACGACTACCTCCAGCTGCTTTGCGAGCACGGCATCGTGGGGGCCGGCCTGTTGCTTGCGATCGTCATAGGCCTCTTCGCGCCGATATTCAGGTCCTGGGGGCACGAGATGCGCGTGGCGCACTTCTCGAAGAGGGCGGACTTGCCGCACCCGACGGCGATCTTCTGCGTTCCGGCGGTCGTGGTGGGGGTGCTGCTGGCGGCGGCGGCCAACCTGGTGCATGCGTTCGGCGATTGCGTGTTCCGCTCGCCGGCGGTTTTGACGCAGTTCATTCTTCTGCTGACGGCTGCGGAGGGCTTCCTCCCGGACGCGGGAAGGGACCGGTGAGGGCATCACGAAAAGGACCTGTAGGTCGGCGCGGTTTCCTTGGCGGGATCGTAAAGACGAAGCCGTCCGGGCGGATGTCCATGCGCAAGGATGCGCACGGCGACAGCATATCCCTGCTCGGATACGGCATGATGAGGCTCCCCACCGTTGACGGATCCGATTCCAATCAGGGCGGATCTTCTGAAGCGATAGATATCGACGAGGTGTTCGCCCAGGTGGATTATGCGCTGGAGCATGGCGTCAACTACTTCGACACGTCCCCCGCATACTGCCGGGGGGAGTCCGAGGACGTTACCGGCAGGGCGCTCGCCCGCCATCCGCGCGAGACGTACAGGATCGCCACCAAGCTCTCCAACTTCTCGCCTACGCAGTACCCGATCGAGAAGTGCAGGGAGATGTACGAGAAGTCCCGCAAACTCCTCCGCACCGAGGTGATAGACTACTATCTCCTGCACTCGGTCGGCATGGGGGGCTTCGAGACGTTCAAGCGCCGCTACGTGGACAACGGGGCGATAGAGTTCTGCCTGCGCGAAAGGGACGCCGGGCGGATAAGGAACCTCGGCTTCTCCTACCACGGCGACAAGCGCGCGTGGGAATGGCTCATGGAGCGGCACGACAAGTACCGTTGGGACTTCGTGCAGATACAGCTCAACTACATCGACTGGCGCCACGCCTACGAGACCAACAAGCGCAACCAGGATGCCATATACCTCTACGGCGAGTGCGAGAAGAGAGGCATCCCGGTAGTCGTGATGGAGCCTCTGCTCGGCGGACGCCTCGCCCGCTTCAACTACACGCTCGCCGAGAAGCTGATCCCGCTTGACCCGGAGGCGACGCTCGCGAAATGGGCCTTCCGCTTCGCCGGGCATTTCCCGAAGGTCATGACGGTGCTTTCGGGAATGACGTATCGAGAGCACCTTGAGGAGAACTGCGCGATATTCTCGCCACTGGAGCCGCTATCCGAAAACGAGCTCGCGACCCTTGAGGCCGCCGCCGTCGCGTTCCTCGCCGACAGGACCATCCCGTGCAACATGTGCAACTACTGCATGCCGTGCCCGTACGGCCTTGACATCCCCGGCATCTTCACGCTGTACAACGACGCCCTCTCGAAGGAGGACAAGGACTGGCGCAAGTTCCTGCGCGACTACGAGAGGCAGATCCCGTACCTGCGGCAGGCGAACCATTGCACGGGATGCGGGGTGTGCGTAGGGCACTGTCCGCAGGCGATAGCCATCCCGGACGATATGCGGCGCATCGACGAGCTGACCGAGTCCCTTAAGATGAAGGAGCGCGGCACATGAAGCGGTTCTTGACGAGTCCCGGTGTGCGGAAGTGGGCGAAGATCGTCGTGGCGCTGGTGGCCTTGGCGACCGTCACGGCGGCATTCTTTGGCGTGCGCGAGTGCGCCTTTGCCGCCAAGGTGCAGTTCGTTCCCGCCGTGCTTGCCCTCAATGCGGCCGCGCTCGCGGTGCTGGCCGCAGTGGTCGCCGTGCGGGCGAGGCTCTACTGCGAGGTGCTGTGCCCGCTGGGCATAGCGCAGGATCTTTTGCGGTGGATCTCGAGAAAGAAAGTCCGTCGCGTGTGCACCAGGCTGCCCTCCACGAAAAGGCAGCTCGCCGTGAGGTGGGCCATCGCGGCCGCCGCAGTCCTGGCGGGATGTCTCGGCCTTTCGTTCGTGTGGCTCGACCCATATGCGATATTCGGGCGAGGGATTTCATTGGCGGGCGGGCTCTTCTTCGTCGTGCTTATATTGGCCCTTGTCGGGCATGGGCGGATATGGTGCAACTGGGTTTGTCCCGTGGGAACGATCCTTCAGGCGATGTCGCGCATAGCCATGGTCAAGAACAAAGTCGCCAAATGCGACAACTGCAAGGAGTGCCGCAAATGCTTCAGGAACTGACACGCCGCATGTTTCTGGCGTCAGGCGCAGGGGCGTCGGTCGCCGTTGCAGCGGACAAGCTTACAGATGGAGGCTTCGCGGAAGTCTCGGAGCCGGGCAGGCCCGAGCGTGGCCGTCCGGTGGTGCCTGCCGGGGCCAAGGGGCTCAGGGCGTTCCGCGTGAAGTGCGTAGGATGCCAGCTGTGCGTGAAGACGTGTCCGGAGAAGGTGCTGCGCCCATCGTTCGACAAGAGAAGGTTCCTCCAGCCTGAAATGGGCTTCGAGCACGGCTATTGCCGTCCGGGGTGTTCGCGTTGCGGCGAGGTGTGCCCGGCGGGGGCGATCGTCCCTGTCGCAAGGGAGGAGAAGCTCCATACGCACGTGGGGTATGCGGTGTGGCACAGGGACAGGTGCCTTGCCGAAATCGAGGGCTTGAAGTGCAGCGCGTGCGAACGGCACTGCCCGGTGAAGGCCATAAGGCTGGTCAAGGGAGTGCCGGTGGTTGACGCTGCGGCGTGCATCGGCTGCGGCGCATGCGAGAACCTGTGTCCCGCGCGTCCAATGCCTGGGATGACCGTGGAAGGGTGCGAGATCCACCGTGTCGACGTGCCGGTGCCGAAGGGGAAGGTAGCGTACGAACTCGCCCATCCCGGCCGGTTCCGCATCCGCGAGCAGGTGTAGCAGGCCCTGCGCATCTTGCGCATATTGCCCTTCCTTTTCCCCTCTTGCGCGGAGGGGGCGGTTTTGGTATATTGCGGGCGTTGCGAATCAGAGGGGACATTGTCTCCTGTCTCACTTGAATTGAGCGGGCAATGGTAATGGTGCGAAAAAAAAATGCTCTCCGCATATCCCTGACAGGGAATAGCGGCGTTCGATCCTGCGGGGGTGGTCTCGTTCGCCCGCGCATTGGCGGCGTACCGTGCGCATTCCTTTTGTCTCTGTCCCTTGCGATGTGCGCGAACGCTGCTCCCGATGGTGGCGTATGTTCGCGCATGCGGGCCGGGCTTCTGACAATCTCCCCTGCCGAGGCGGAGATTGTCGTCGCGACAGGCGCCTCGAAGGCCACGCGCTTCGCGGCGGAGGAATTGCGCGATCTGCTGGGACAACGCTGGGGCGTAAGGCCGCCGTTGTCCACTGCGGCGACCCGTGGCAAGAAATCCATCCACGTCGGTGACAGCGCATTCGTCCGTGCGTCCGGCATTGACGTCAGGGTGCTGAAGCGCGACGGCTTCCGCATAAAGACGACGGAGCATGGCGTCTGCATCGCGGGGCGGGACGATCCGGATGTGGATGCGTTCCGGCGAGTCCGCACGGACGGCGTCAGCAACCTCTATTATGAACGCGGCACGCTCTTCGGCGTCTACGAGTTCCTGGAGCGGTTCGCCGGCATGCGCTTCTACTTTCCGGGCGAGCTCGGCACGGTCGTCCCGCAAGGCGGTGCGCTGACGGTGCCGGAGACGGACCTGACGGACGCGCCGGACTTCACCGTGCGCAAGGTCAGCTTCTTCTGGGACGGCGAGCAGACCGTGCCGACAGACCCGACGATCGCGGGCCGTCACGTCAAGACGCTCAACTGCTACCGGCAGCGGTTCCAGACGGAGGAGATCGTGTGCTCGCACGGGCAAAACGAATTTCGCCTGACCGAGCGCTTCGGAGAAGCCCACCCCGAGTACCTGCAGCTGCTCAAGGACGGCTCGCGCTGCCGGGCGACCGACTCTCCGCAGGGCTGCGTCTACTGCCGCCAGCTCTGCCAGAGTTCGAAGATCTGGGACGAGATGTACCTTGACATCGTGAGCTACCTGCGCGGAGAGCCTGCCTCGGTTCGCAAGATTCCGCACTGGCGGGCGTCCAGCCGCGCACGGGGCGAGTTCGCGTGGGGGCTCAACTTCCAGCGCACGCACGGCGGCGTATATGTGGACGTGATGCCTCAGGACGGGATGAAGCCGTGCTTTTGCGAGGCCTGCCAGGAATCCTACGCGAAGGCGCCCGATCCAAGGCATCCAGCGTCAGAGCTGGTCTGGGGCCGGACCGCGGCCCTTGCGAACCGGCTGAAGGCGGAAGGCCACGGCGTCAGTCTTGTGCAGATGGCGTACGGCGACTACCGCGCAGTCCCGGCCGTCGCCCTGCCGGACAACATTCTCGTGATGCTGGCCGCAAGGGGACCGTGGAGCGCCGACAGCGAGAGCCGCCTTGCGGGCGAGATGGATGAGATGCGCGCCTGGAACGCGAAGCTCGGGCACAAGGTGTGGCTCTGGAACTACCCGTGCAAGGTCGCCTGCGGCAACAACCTCTTCCCAGACGTTGCGCCGATGGCGCCGCGCGCCTACGCGCATTACTACAGGTCGATAAGGGATCTGGTCATAGGCGCCTATGCCGAGTCGAACTGCGACAGGTGGATATTCAACTACCTCAACTATTACGTGTTCGGCAAGGTCGCGTGGAACAACGAGACGGATGCCGATGCCCTCATCGCGGAGCACCACCGCCTGATGTTCGGCGAGAAGGCGGCCCCGCACATGGCGAAGTTCTATGACATGCTCGAACGCAAGTGGGTGCGAGAGACGGTCGGGAACGTGGTCGACAGCGCGGTCGGCCCCGTCACCCGTCCTCCTTCCGACAATGACATGTGGTTCAGAGTGTACTCGCCGGAGACGCTGGCCGAGCTGGACGGGTTCCTGAATGCGGCGGAGGCGGCGACCTCCCCCGGCTCGATCGAGGCGCGTCGCGTCGCCTTCATCCGGGCAAATTTCCACACGCCGCTCGCGACACGAGCCGCAGCCTATGTAGAGGCGCACGACGTCCGGCGCGTCCTCGCGCGCCAGGCGCAATCCGGCGCGGTCAATCTCGTCGAGCCGGGCGGGTGGTACGGGGGCAATCCTCCGCTCTCGCCGGAAGCCACGCTCCTTGGCGTCCCGTCCATAAGGCTCGTGTCCTCGAAGGACTGCGCGAACGCATACTACGTGTTCGGCAACGGCGCCCCGCAGCTCAAGCCGAACACGGTCTATCGCTTCTCGTATTTCGTCAGGTGCAGCGACCTGAAGCCGCTCAAGGGTGGCTGGGGCGGCGCGACGGCGAACTGGGCGACGGCGGGCCGGATCGGCTGGGTCCCGGACGCGAACTATCCGAACGGCACGACCGACTGGCAGTATTTCGAGACGACGTTCACGACGGGCGAGACGACGCGCGGGCCGACGCGCGCGGAGAACCCGGGACTGGTGCTGCGAATCCGGAACGCCGTCGGTACGGCGTATTTCGCCGGTGTGCGCCTGGAGGAGATCGACTGAGGCGGTCGCATCAGACCTGGGAGGCTGGCGGCGCGGGAACGGAAAGGAGAATGCGAATGGAAGGCAAGCAAATGTCAGGAAGGACGACTTGCAAGGCGGCCGTCATGGCGGTTGCGTTCGCGGCTGCCGCTGCGGCGCTGGCCCATGCGCGGCCGGTCGATATCAGCCCGGACGCCGTTTCCGTCGTCATCGAGGAGAGGGCGAGTCCCGTCGTCCGCTTCGCGGCGGCCGAACTTACCAACGGGCTTTGCCGCACGTTCGGGACTGCGGTGCCGATCATCCACGCGCCGCGCACGGACGGGACGAGCATAATCCTCGGCACGAACCGCTGGAGCCAGGCGGAAGGGCTTGACCCGGAGCCGCTTGTGCGGGACGGCTTCCTCGTGAAGGCGACGGGCTCGCGCGTCTACCTGCTGGGCGTCGACGATCCGCTGCGCGACCCTCGCGGGTGCTTTGACGGACGCGCTCCGCTTCTCGGCTTCGAGCGCGCGACGCTCAACGCCGTCTACGACTTCCTCGAACGCTACGCCGACGCGCGCTTCTTCTTCCCCGGCGAACTCGGCACGGTCTACGCGCGCAAGACAGCCATTGCCGTCCCCGAGGGGCTGGAGAAGGTCGAGCCGGCCTTTACGGAACGCTACTTCGGCTGGTGGAACGTCGCGAAGGACGGCTGGCACGACAAGTCCGTGACCGTGCAGAAGGCCACGGCCGAGCACTGGCTTCGCCTACGCTACGGCACGCGACGCAAGCAGTGCTGCCATGGACAGCGTCACTTCAAGTACGTCGGACGCTTCGCGAAGACGCATCCCGAGTGGTTCTGCCTCAGGAAGGACGGTACGCGCAACCTTACGGACACGGGCGGGGAGCCGAGCTGGCACAACTCGAAGTTCTGCTACACTTCGGGCATCCGCGAGGCGATGTACCAGGACGTGAAGGCGTTCCTGACCGGCCAGCCGCCGGCATCGCGCGGGCTCAGGGAGTGGGGCCCGAACTGCGTGAGCGACAGGGGCGGCAGCTATGTCGACATCATGCCCGAAGACGGCTTCTGCGAATGCTTCTGCCCGGCCTGCCAGGCGGCCTACGACAAAAAGACCCCGTCGTATGCGAACGAACTCATCTGGGGGCTCACGGCCGAGATCGGCCGCCGCGTCATCGCCGACGGCGTCAGGGGCGGCGTCACGCAGATGGCCTACAGTCCCTACAAGGACGTGCCGAAGGTCGACCTGCCGCCAAATGTAGATGTGATGGTGGCGGCCGCCGGCCCGTGGGCGACGTCAATGCCTGAGCGCCACGCCGAGCAGATGAAGCGCATCCGCGACTGGGCGGCTCGCCTCGGCCACAAGGTCTGGCTCTGGACCTATGCGGGCAAGTACTTCGGCGGGCAGCCCGGCGTGCCAGAAGTCTCGCCGCGCTCTTACGCGAAGTTCTTCTCCGAGGCCGCGCCCTTCATCGACGGCGCGTATGCCGACCCCGAGACGGACAACTTCCTGTTCGAGGTCTTGAACCTATACGTCTACGCTAAACTCGGCTGGAATCCGCGACTTGACGTCGAGGCCCTGCTCGACGAGTGGCATGTGCGGCTCTTCGGCGCCGCAAAGGGCGAAATGGCCCGCATCGACGCGATTCTCGAGGAGAAGTGGGTCCATGGCGTATGCAAGGGGCGGGTGGTCGATACGCCTCTCGGGCCGGTGACGGTGAAGCCGTCCGTCGGTCAGCTCTGGAGCGACATCTACTCGCCCGCCGTCATCGCCGAGCTGCGCGGTCTCTTCGACGCGGCTGCGTCGAAGGTCACGGACGGTTCTCCCGAGGCTCGCCGCGTAGCGCTCTTCCGGCGGGAGTTCCTGGATTCCCTCGCCGCGCAGTCGTCGGCGGCGGATCCGGAGGTTGAGCGAGCCGCCCGGGCGAAGCGCCGCCCGAAGAATCTCCTCGCCAACGGCGACTTCGCTTCAAAGGCGGGCTGGGAGAAGACCTACCAATGGGGGACGTTCCGGCCAGACGCGGCGGTGAGGGTGGCGGGTCTCCCGTCCATGCGCCTTGACTCCGACGTCGTCCCGCACCGCGAGCGGAACGTGCAGAGCGACTGTTCGCAGTTCGTCTCCCTGAAGAAGGCGAAGCGCTACCGCCTCTCGTACTTCATCCGCACGAAGGACGTCGCGGCCTACGACCCGAGCAACGGCGCGGGCCTCTGCCTCTGGTTCGCGGGCAACCACTACATGAAGCATCCCGTGCCGCTCATGCGCGGAACGTGCGGATGGGTCCACCAGTCCATCGTGTTCTCGCCGCCGGTCGACTCGCCGCGCGCCAAGCTGCAGTTCCGGCTCGAGGACTCGCTCGGCACGATGTGGGTGGCTGGCGCCCTGCTGGAAGAGGTCGAATGATTTTCGGGCCGCAATGAAAGGAAGTAAGCAATGGAAATCAAGGTTCAGATTCGGTTAGCGTCCGTATGGGCGCTTGTGTCAGGAGCGGTCTTTGCCGGCGCGGGCGACTATCTCGTGCCGATGGACGGCGCGTGGGGGAGTCCGGTGTCGTTCTCCAACGCGACAGACCATGCGATCGGCGACATTCCCCCGCGAGAACTGGGGCCGTGGCAGCAGGGGGCGGTCTTGCAGGCGCGCGGCGTGAACGTGCAGAATGGCGGGGCGTGGGCCACGAATGAGGTATATCAGGTCGACTGGGTCACGGGGAGGCGCATTCTCGCAGTTGGCGACGGCGGGCAGATCCGGCTCGGCGCGGGCGGCATCGTGTCGCACACGTGGCAGAACGGCCCGATCCGCCTGTTGAGCCCAAATGCCGATCCGCCGGGCGAACTGCGGCTCGTCGCCGACCAGACGTGGCACAACAACGGCGAGCCGAACGCCTCCCTGACGGTGTCAACCGATCAGGATCAGGCGGGCAACACGATGAGGGTCGTCGCCGATCCTGGGGTCACGCTGACCTTGCGCGACAAAGTGACGCTGAACGTCGGCGCGGATACCGAGTTTGGCGGGGATATCGTGGTCATGGACTCGTCTCGCGTCACTCTGGACAAGGGCCGGACGCTGAAGGCCGGGTGCGTGACCCTCGTGGGCCCCAATTCCAAGGCGGTGTTCCACGATGCCGTCTCACTCTTCGCGAACAGGCTGGTCCTCTCGCAAGGCGCGTCCTTCGTGGCCGAGGGTCAGACATGGGACATCGATGCTCCGCTCTCCGTCGTTGGAGGGGAAAGCACGCTGAGCGGATTCCTCATGGTGTCGGGCGAGAGGCTGGAGGTCGATGTGGCGGCCGGCGCGACGCTGGTAGTGTCGGCCCTGCC
>SAMEA104315424__coassemble_918_pt1 | contig 16033 bp, 14 predicted proteins | sample SAMEA104315424__metabat2_low_PE_034 | metagenome-assembled genome bin SAMEA104315424 (sample SAMEA104315424) | gut metagenome | biome: Monkey gut; feature: monkey-associated habitat; material: faeces | place: China | collected 2013 | reverse complement strand
TCAGGTTGGCCTCCACGCGATCCGGCTCCTTGTCGCAGAGCGCGACAATGTCCACGCCAGGGATCATGGACACGCGGTGGACGGCACCCGTGCCGCGCCCGCCGATGCCGATGAAGCCTACGCGCACCCGCTTGAACGGGGAAAGCGCGTAATTCTGCATTTTGCCGCCCTCTCCGAACCCCAAGCGGTTCAGGCGGCACCCTGCGGCCAATGCCGCCGCGCCCATCCAAGCCGTACCCTTGAGGAATTCCCTTCTGCTGCCGTTCATTCGTTTCCTTTCCGCGAACCTTGTCCGCTGTTGTTGTAAAAGCATTCGCCGATTCACGTCCCACCGGCTGTTTAATGTGCCGCATAGTATAGCAAATTTACGCGACCAGTTCGCCGGACGGATTTTTTTTTTCGCCGAAAGTTCTCTTTACCACTTGCAAGCGATACGGCGATATGATATTATACGCCCCGTTTTTGCACCCGTGGTGAAATTGGCATACACGCTAGATTCAGGTTCTAGTGCCGCAAGGTGTGTGGGTTCAAATCCCACCGGGTGCACCAAGCAGTCTGTGGCCCCATCGTCTATCGGCTAGGACATCTGGTTCTCATCCAGGTAAGAGGAGTTCGACTCTCCTTGGGGCTGCCAAAGCGCATGAAAAAGGCATTCAAAATCTTTCTCCTGCTTTTTGCGTTCACCTGTGTGGCGTTTCTTTTTCTCTCCCGCATAGAGTTCAATCTTCCTCGGAGAGCCATTGAGATTGTGTCTGAAGCCTGCTCCACCGGCAACGCCGTAATCCGCATCGAATCCATCTCGGTGAAATTCCCGTCGAAAGTCCGCCTAAGCGGCGTAAGGATGTTCATTTGCGGCAAGCCGGACGCGAAGCCGTTCCTTTCGGCGCGTCGCATAGACATAAGGCTTTCCCCTTTGAGGTTCCCGTGGGATGCGAAGGATATGGTCAAGTCCGTCATCGTATCGGGCGCAAGGATGCCACGGCTTCCCGATGGGTACTACATACCGGATTCGATAGAGTTCCCAGGATCTTACGACTTCACGGAGACGGACGAGCCGCTTGAGCTTGACCTCCCGGAATTCTCGCCGTTCAGGCTTACGCTCCTTGATGCCGACATCCTTGACCTCAAGGCCGAAAATGTGTCGGTTGAAAAGGTGTCGTCCGCGAACGGCATTCTGCGGTTCGCGGATGTGCGTGTACTGTTTCCCGACCGCGACGCGAGGATGGAGGTGACGGGCGAATGCGAGCTCAACATCCCGGCGCAACGCGTTTTCGGCAGCGTCCACGGTCAGGCCCGCCAGCCGAACATACGCCCGATGCTCCAGGCCCTGGACATCACGAACTGCTACCAGTTCATAGATGCGTTCACCGGCGTGACCACTCCTGTCGACGCGGGCTGCCGCTTCGACGTAAACCTGCGCAACTCCGACCTGAACATATTCCTCGACCTCCATCCCACCGGCGGCGCCTACCGGAACGTTCCGATAGAAACCGCCCAGGGGAACGTGGATGTGCGAGTCTTCGTGCGCGGCCACTGCCAGAACGCCAGGATAACGGTAGGCCCCATAGACGCGAGGATTGCGGACGGCACGTCCATGACGGGATCGGTATTCTACGAAAACACAAACGACGTGGGATTCGTCACGTTCCGCAACGTGCACTCCACCACATCGCTCTCGAACGCGCTTGCGATAGCCGATGTGCTGAATGACGGCACCCTGGATTGCCTTCAGCCGGAGACGCCGCCAACGCTGTCATTGGACGGAATGATGGCCGTCGATCCCAGATATGCCTACACGAACCATCTGGACGGCTCCATTGCGTTCATGCGCGGGACGTTCTTCGGCATACCGCTCTTCAACGCCAACACGGATTTCAGGCTTCGCGGAGATTCCGTACACTTTGGCAACGCCCGTTCGGAAACGGAACATGGCGGAGCCATCGCAGGCACCGGCAAGATCGACTTCCCCGGTTTCGACAGGGATCGCGCCTCCTTCAGCATAAGCATGGACGGCGAGCGCATCCCGTTCGAGGATGCCGCAGCCGCGTTCGGAATGGATTCAGGCGATATGCGCGGAAAGCTCTCCGGACACGTCGAATTCGAGGCGCCCCTATCGACAGCACTAGTTTCGCGCATCAACGGGAGGGCTTCCGTGAAGGCGTCCGACGGGCAGATCGCGAGGCTTAAGCTGTTCGCAGGGCTTACCGACTACCTCGCGAAGACCGTTCCGGGGATCTCGTCGCTCGTCGATCAGTCGAACGCAGAGCTTGAGTGCGTCATATCAAACGGCGTGATACACGCCACAAAGGTGGATGTCTATGGCGACGTGTTCAAGATCACAGGCTCCGGCACATACTCCATGCCTGACGATGCCATTGACTTCACGGCACGGGTGCGCCTTTTCAAGAACGATTCGATAATAGGCAAGATCGCGAATCCAATCACGTGGACTTTCTCCAAGCTTCTTCTCGAGTTCAAGGTGTACGGCTCCCTCGACGACCCGAAGTGGAAGTACATCTCCGTGATAGACAGGCTGCTGTGATGACGCTGGATCTCGAGAAGTCGCTTGGCGACCCGGTGATGGGGATCGACGAGGCGGGACGGGGGCCGCTCGCAGGCCCCGTCTTCGCCGCCGCCGTACACCTTCCGATTCTTGCGGCCGAATCGCTCATACGAGGCAGCTGGGCGGATGTAAACGACTCGAAGAAGATGTCCGAGAAGAAAAGATGCCTTCTCGCCGAAACGATCAAGTCAACGTGCGGATGCGTCTGGGCGATAGCTTCAGCCTCGGCTGCGGAGATAGACTCCCTGAACATACTACGGGCGACGCACCTTGCGATGAAGCGGGCCCACGACCAGGTCGCCATCGCCTTGCGGACCTCCCAACGGGATGGTTCCGCCGTACTGGCGCATACGCTTGTGGACGGACTTCCGGTATCGACGCTTCCGACCGCGAAGAATGTGGTCAAGGGAGATTCGAAATCCATCCTTATCGCCGCCGCGTCGATATTGGCAAAGACGGCCCGCGACACGTATTGTCTGGAGATGGATCGCCAATATCCCGGATATGGCTTTGCGAAGCACAAAGGATACCCTACGGCGGCGCATTTTGCCGCCTTGCGCACCATGGGTCCATGCCCGGAACACCGCAGGTCATTCGGCCCGGTATCGCAGCTGACGCTTTTCTAAGCCCTGCGGGCCACCATGCAGGTCACAGGATCCACGGCAATGCCGTTCGCCGCCGCAAGCGCCAGACCGTAATTCGTGATTGGCGCCCCGGCTTCCTTCGCAACGGATATGCGTCGCTGCACCTCCCGTCTCGTGAGCATGCATCCGCCGCAGTGCACTACCAGTTTCGGCCTGGTTTTGTCCACAGGGAATTCGCCGCCCGAACTGAAGACGAAATTCAGCCTCTTGCCGGTAAGCCTGCCTATGGCACGTGGAATCTTCACGGTCCCTATGTCGCCGCACTGGCGGTGGTGGGTGCAACCCTCGGAAACCAAAACAGTATCTCCGTCCTCAAGGTCTCCCAGGGCGGCCAGTCCCTCGCAATACGTCTGGAGATCGCCCTTCGCGCGCGCGAACAGGATTGAGAAAGACGTCAGCGGCACATTCTTCGGCACCGCCGATTCCACTGCCCCAAAGGCCTGTGAATCCGTCACCACAAACTTGCAGACCCGCTCCGTGCATCCTGCGGCATCCCGAAAAAGCGATGCCACCGAATCCGGCTGGCAGACCTGCGCGATTCCGCCGGCGTCCAGTATCTCGCGTATCAGCTGCTGCTGGGGAAGGATAAGGCGTCCCTTCGGCGCACTGCCATCCTGAGGACAGACCAGAAGCACCTTGTCGCCTGCCGCCACAAGATCGCCGACAAGCGGCCTTGTCGATTCGGCGACCTTGACGGACGCCACGGCCTTGCGAAGGCTCTCTACGTCATCTCCACGGTTGTATCTCAGCACGGTCACGCCGTGTTTGCGGCATTCTTCGGAAAAACGGCGGAACTCCGGGCATTCTCCAGCACTTTCCGGAGCGGCCGCGACCCATACAGCAATGTCGGTTGTGGCAAGTACGCCAAAGGCCTTCTTCACCCTCATTTCGCCAAGTGCGCCAACATCGTCGAGACCGGCCGTATCGGTAAGCAGACACGGCCCCAGCGGCAATATTTCCATCGCCTTGGAAACGGGATCAGTGGTAGTCCCGGCAACATCGCTCACTATCGCAAGCTCCTGCCCCGCAAACGCATTGACAAGGGTGGATTTGCCGGCGTTCCGCAATCCGAAGAAAGCGATATGTATGCGGTTCGCCTTGGGTGTATCGTTCAAGTCCGCCATGGCAAGAATTGGCTGTTAGCCGCTAAGACCTATTGCCTGAAAACCAACTGGTGGGCGCGGAGGGAGTCGAACCCTCACACCTTCCGGCACTGGAACCTAAATCCAGCGTGTCTGCCATTTCACCACGCGCCCGAAAACAACAAGCCGACGGACCCTTTATCTGGATTCGCCGACCTGCGATAAAAGGGAATCCATCCCTCTTTACTTGGCTTCAGCAGCCGCAGTCTCGGCGGCGGGAGCGTCGTCCTTGATCTCTTCCACGCAAACCCACTGGAAAAGCACCATCTTCGCCGCATCGCCCCTGCGGGTGTACAGCTTGAGGATGCGAGTGTAGCCGCCGTTACGGCCATTAAGCGCAGGAACGATCTTGCCGAAGAGCTTCTTGACGGCCTTTGGCTGCGTAAGGTGCGCTGCCACGAGGCGGCGGGCAGCGAGGTCACCCTTGCGGGCGATCGTAACAAGCTTTTCGGCAAGCTTGCGGGCTTCCTTTGCCTTCGGCAGGGTGGTCTTAATCGTTTCGGCGAGGATAAGGTTCGTGACCATATTCCTCATCATGAGGTCACGGTGCGCTGTCGAGCGACCGAACTTCTTTACAACTCTCTGGTGACGCATTGTCAGTGTCTCCTGAAATTACTTTTTCGATTCAAGCAAATCGGCATCGAACTTGTATCCGAGGCAAAGGCCGAGCTCCTTGAGCTTGTCCTTGATCTCCGTAAGCGACTTCTTGCCGAAATTGCGGTACTTGAGCATATCTGCCTCCGTCTTGGAGACGAGTTCACCCACCGTTGCGATGTTTGCGTTGTTGAGGCAGTTTGCCGCACGGACCGAAAGCTCGATCTCGTTGACGGACATGTTGAGGAGCTTGCGAAGATGTTCGCGCTCGTTGGCTCCCTTGTTGTCGTCCTCATCAAACTCCAGGATCTCCTCCTGCGCATAATCGACAAACACGTCAAGATGGCGGCGGAGAACCGCTGCGGCCGTCTTGAGCGCATCGTCTGGCGTAACGCGCCCATCCGTCCAGACGTCGAGGATGAGCTTCTCGTAGTCCGTACGCTGGCCGACACGCGTGTTCTCAACGAGAAAGTTGACGCGCGTGACAGGCGAGAAGATGGAATCAATCGCAATGCGCCCGATTTCCTGGTCGGGGGTCTTGTTCGCATCCGCAAGGCAGAAGCCACGCCCGATCTTAAGCTCGCACTCAAGGTCAAGGCTACCGTCAGCCTCAAGGGTGCATATCTCCTGACGGGGATTGAGCACCTCGATTGAATTGCCTTCGGCGAAATCGCCCGCATATACCGTACACGGCCCCTTCTTCTTCAGCGTGATCGACTTAAGTTCACGCGTGTAAGACTTCAGCAGAACCCGCTTAAGGTTGAGGATTATATCCGTGACATCCTCTGCACAACCCTTAATCGTCGCAAACTCGTGATGGACGCCGGCAATCTTGACGCTGGAGATCGCGCACCCTTCTATCGAAGAGAGCAACACGCGGCGCAGGGAATTCCCTATCGTACGCGCATAGCCAATCTCAAACGGCTCTGCGACAAAGCGAGCGTACGTACCCGTGGCGGTACTCTCATCCTTGTCGATATTATGCGGCATCTCAAAACGGCTCAAACGGATCGGCATGAAAAACCTCCTTTGAGAAAGTGGAAAAAACTGTTACCCGAACTATCAGCGGCTGAAGAGTTCGACTATGAGCTGCATCTCTGCGTTTTCTGGGATCTCCTCGCGCATCGGGACGCTCTGCAGCGTTCCCTGCATCTTGGCCTCATCCCATGCGAGCCAGCCCACGGCAGGCGACTTGTGGCCCTTGAGCGATTCCACGACCGACACCATGTTGCGATCCTTCTCGCGCACGGAAACCGTATCGCCTGGACGAACAATCGCGCTCGGAATGTTGCATATCTCGCCGTTCACCGTCACATGGCGGTGGGACACAAGCTGACGAGCCCCGGCACGCGTTGGCGCAAGGCCGAGACGGTAGGCAACGTTATCCAGACGGCACTCGCACATCGCGAGCATGATGTCACCCGTAACGCCCTGCTTGGCCTTCGCACGCTCAAAGAAAAGGCGGAACTGCTTTTCGCGCATGCCGTAGATGGCCTTGACCTTCTGCTTCTCGCGGAGCTGAACGCCATATTCCGACATTTTCTTGCGACGCTTGTTGGCGCCGTGCTGCCCTGGAGGGTTAGGACGACGCTCAAGAACCTTGTCCGGCCCGAAAATCGGCTCGCCGAAACGACGGGAAATCTTAGTCCTTGGACCTGTATAGCGACCCATTTTACACTCTCCTCCGTTTACGCGGACGGCACCCGTTGTGCGCGAGCGGCGTCGTGTCAGTGATCATCGTTACGCGAATGCCGGCAGCCTGGATCGCGCGGACAGCCGACTCACGGCCCTGCCCGGCACCCTGCATACGCACTTCGCACTCGTGCATCCCCTTGGCAACAGCCGTACGGGCGGCATCCTGCGCCACCATCGTCGCTGCAAACGCCGTTGACTTGCGGGAACCCTTGAAGCCTGCCTTGCCGGCGGAGCTCCAGGCGATGACACCACCGCGGGCATCGGCAATCGACACCTGCGTGTTGTTGAACGTGCTGCGGATAAACGCGATACCGGCAGGTATCGACTTGCCAGCACGTACCTTCTTGGTTGGCGCTGCGGCGCCAGCGGCCGCCCCTTCGGCGGCTTCAGAGGCAGCAATCGGCGCCGCAGTTGCGGCGACTTCGGGCTGCTTGGGTGTTTCTTCGCTCATTGCTTTCCTGTTGGTTCAAAAAAGAGCTTACTTCTTCGGCGCCGCACCGCGAATCGCGGCGGACGATGCCTTACGGTTGCCCTTGCGCGTCTTCGCATTGGTCTTCGTACGCTGGCCACGCACAGGGAGACCCTTCTTGTGGCGGAGACCGCGATACGATCCAATCTGGATCAGACGGCGGATGTTCTGGGACACCTCGCGGCGGAGGTCGCCCTCTACGCGATAATGATCCTGAATGAAAGTTGTGATGGCGTGGATCTCATCCTGTGTGAGGTCGTCGGCCTTCTTTGAAGGCTCGATTTTGCATGCGGCAAGCACTTCATCCGCACGTTTCGGTCCAATACCGTGGATATAACGGAGCGCAAAGCGGCTGTGCTTCTTGCCCGGAATGTCCACACCCATGAGTCTCGGCATGTGATTGTTTCCTTCTGGTTAGTTAACCCTGACGCTGTTTGTGTCGTGGATTGGTGCAAATGACGCGCACCACGCCCTTGCGGCGAACAATGCGGCAATTTTCGCATATGCGACGAACTGAGCTGCGAACTTTCATGATGAGTCTCTGCTTTTCTTCCTGTGTCAAAAAGAGCGTATATTAAAGCATAATCCGCAAGGAAAAGCAAGAGGGTATTTCATGTTTTTTCCCCATCAGAAATCGGAAGCGTCGCAGACGAGGTTCTCCATGATGTATTCCCTCCGCTCCGGGGTGTTGCCGCCCATGTAGAACTTTATGGTCTTGTCCGCCTCGGAGTCGTCCCCGCACGTGACTGGGGTGAGGCGCATGCCGGGGCCGATGAATTCCTTGAACTCCTTGGCGTTTAGTTCGCCAAGCCCCTTGAATCTCGTGATCTCGCAGTTCTTGCCGCAGGCCTTTATGGCCTTCTCGCGCTCCTCGTCCGTAAAGCAGTAGTACTGCCCGGAGTCCTTTGCCTTGGGGTTGCGGACCCTGAACAGGGGCGTCTCAAGGATGAAGACGCGCCTGTCCATTATCAGCTGGCGGTAGAAGCGCATGAAGAACGTGGTGAGCAGCATGCGTATGTGGAGCCCGTCCACATCGGCATCCGTCGCGAAGATTATCTTCCCGTAGCGCAGGTGCTCGAGCGAGTCCTCTATGTCGAGCGTCTTTATCAGGTTGAAGAATTCCTCGTTCTTGTAGAGTACGTCCTTGTTCAGTCCGCACGTGTTGAGGCATTTGCCCCTCAGGAAGAATACGGCCTGGTTCATCGCGTCCCGCGCGTTGCCGAGGGTGCCGCCTGCGGACTTGCCCTCCGTGAGGAATATCATCGTGTCCTCGCCATACCCCTTCTTGCCCGCCTTCTCCTTCCGGTCGAGGTGCAGGTGGTTCTTGCAGTCCTTGAGCTGCGGCACGCGCACACTCACCGCCTGGCTCCGTTCCCTGGCCTGCTTCTTGATCGTGTTCAGCTGGCTGCGGAGCTTGGATGTGTCATCAACCTTCTTTATGAGCTTGTCCGCCTCCGCAGGGAACTTGTGGAACAGAGTCTCGACTTCCCGCTTGATGTTCGCCACGAGGTCTGCGCGTATCTCAGGCGAGCCGAGCTTGGTCTTCGCCTGACCCTCGAACGTCGGCTCCTGCATGCGGATGGATATGGCGCCGACTATCCCCTCCCGCACGTCGTCGCCATCGAACTTCTTCCTGGAGTACTCGTTCAGTGCCTTCGTCAGCCCCTCCTTGAAGGCCGTGAGATGCGTTCCGCCCTCCGTCGTGTGCTGCCCGTTGACGAACGAATAGTATTCCTCGGAGAACCTGTTGGTGTGCGTGAACACGAATTCCAGCGTCTTTGACCTGAAATGGAACGGCACGTAGAGCTTTTCGAACTGGGCCTCGTCCGCTATGAGGTCGTTAAGGCCGTCGTCCGAGCATATGCGCTCGCCGTTCAGGACAAGCGTAAGCCCGGCATTCAGGTAGGCATACATCTTGAGCCTGCGCATCACGTGCTCTTCACGGAACTTGAAGTTCTTGAATATCGTCGCATCGGGCAGGAAACTTACGAACGTCCCGTTGCGCTCGCCGGGATCCTTGAGCTTGCCGCGCTTCTTGGACTGGAGTACGCCCTTCGCGAATATCGCCTCGGAGAACTCGCCGTCCCGGACTGATCTTACGAGGAACTCGTCCGAAAGCGCATTCACGGCCTTTGTGCCTACGCCGTTCATGCCAACGGAGAACTGGAAGGATTCCGTGTCGAACTTTCCGCCGGTGTTGAGCTCCGACACGCAGTCTATTACCTTGCCGAGCGGTATGCCGCGCCCATAGTCGCGGATTGCGCACCGCCCGGAATTCCAGTCCAGGCTTATCTCGATGCGCTTCCCGTTCCCCATTATGAACTCGTCCACGGAATTGTCGATCACTTCCTTCATCAGCACGTATATGCCGTCATCGTAGTCCGATCCGTTGCCCGCCCGCCCTATGTACATGCCTATGCGGCGGCGGATGTGTTCCATCGCGCTCAGGTGCTTGATGTTGCTGTCGTCGTAGTTCGCCATTGCCTAACCGATATGTCTCAACTGCTGTTTATGTCCCCTCGCCTCGAATCGGCGATGGCCGGATATTATAGCACACCCGGACAACCTCAAAGGCCCCGTCGGCTCGACCGATCTGCCAGACGGATCCGCGCCGATGCCACATCGGCGGCGATCTGGTCACGCAATGCGCCAATGGAAGGGAATGTGCGTTCAGGCCTCAGGAACGAGATGAACTCCACGCGCAGCATGTCGGGATCGCCCATGTCCGACAGTTGGGAACCATCGAACAGATGCACCTCCAGCACCGGGGATGTCCACGCCTTGTCGCCCATCGTCGGCGCGATGCCGTAGTTCGCGAGCCCCGGCCCGATGTCCGTGCGCACAGCGTACACGCCAGGCTTCAGCGGAGCGGATACCATTACGTTCAGCGTGGCGGCGCCAAGTGTCTTCGCGACGCCCTTCCCCCCCGCAATTCGCCCGCACACCGAAAACGGCCTGCCCAGCATTGCGTTCGCATCGTCAAGGATGCCCTCGGACAATGCCCTGCGGATGCGCGTTGACGATATGCGTTCGCCCCTGTACGTTGCGCAGTCCGCCACCTTCACGTCGAAGCCGTACCTGCGCAACTCTTCCGGCGTTCCGGCTCCGTTTAGCCCGAACCGCCAATTGGCCCCGCAGTGTATCCGGTCGATATCCGGGAAGCGCCCCCTGAGATATTCCGCGAATCCGGCGGGCGGCATGGATGCGAACTCCCGCGTGAACAGGACGGCGTGCACATTCCTTTCCGAACCTTTCCGCACACCGATCGCCTTCAGGCAGCGCACCCGCTCGTCAAGATCCATGAGCAGCGGCGGCACGTGTGCCGGGGAAAGGACCGTGGCGGGATGGTTCTCGAACGTGAACACGGAATCGGCCCCTTCGAGAATCCGCTGATGCCCCAGATGGACGCCATCGAAGAATCCGATGGCAAGGTTCACGCGAATATCCTGTTCTTGGGGATGATGGATGCGGCGAGGTCGGCTGGATGCAGCTCCATGAGCTTCACGAACGGGATTGCATCCGTAACGGAGAGCCTCCCGCACCTCGTGCGACGGCAATCCTCGACATATGCGCCGCAGCCGATCGCGCGGCCAATGTCCCGCGCGAGAGCCCTTACAGAAACGCCTTTGGAGGCGACCATGGAAAATGAAACCATCGGCGGCGCAAACTCATGGACGTCATATCTGTACACGTGGACGAGCTTCGCGCGAAGGCCTTCTCCTTCCGCAGTTCGCACTATCTCATAGCCAGACCTTCCGGCGATCTTGACCGCCGAGAATTCGGGCGGCGACTGGAATACGTCCCCCCGGCATTCCTTGAGTGCGGCGTCAAGCATCTCGCGCGTCAAGTCCCCGCAGGCGGATTCCCAAAGGACGTTCCCCGCCCTGTCGCAAGTATCGGTCTCTCGCCCGAGGGCAAGACTCACGTCGTAGGCCCGATCACCGCACATGATGTCGTTGGAGAAACGCGTCGCGTCTCCAATCAGCAGCACGAACAGGCCGGAAGCCGTGACGTCAAGCGTACCTCCATGGCCAACCTTCACGAGATTGAAGCTGGTCTTCACGGCCTTCATCAGGTCGTGCGACGACATCCCCACAGGCTTGTCGACGAGGATCGCGCCGTCCAGTTCGGCCATCATTGCGATGTTAGCTATGTTCGCCATCGCTTGCGTCTGGAAGCTTGTCGAGTATGGCAAGCACCGCATCGCCCTTCTCGATCGAATGATCCAGCTCGAAGCGCAACTGCGGCGTGAATTTCATGCGCACCTCGCGGTTGATCACCCGCTCGAAGTCGTGCGCATGGTGGATGAGATGCCGGAGTGCGCGCTGCTGGACATCCGGCGGCCCGAACACGCTTACCTTCACGGTGGCGTTCCGCAGGTTTCTCGCACACTGCACTCCCGTGACCGTGACCAGCCCCGCGCCAACGTCGTCAGTCTGCATGACGCGGAACATCGCGTCGCCGATGACACGCTTCAGCAGGGAATCAACCCTCTCTATCCTGTCTACAGACATTCACGCATCCTTCTGCCATGAGTACACAAGCGGCGAAAGCTACAGCGAACGCGGAAGCTCCTCAAGCGTGTAGCATTCGATCGTGTCGCCCTCGGCGAACTTCTCGAATCCCGCGAAATGCACGCCACACTCCTGCTGACCGGTGACTTCCTTGACCTCGTCCTTGAAGTGCTTGAGCGACTGCAGCTTGCCGTCCCAGATCGTCTCCTTCCCGCGAATGACGCGGTAGCGTCCGTTGGAGAGCAGCGTGCCGTCGAGCATCTGCGAACCGGCGATCTTGCCGACCTTGCCGATGTCGTACACAGCCTTGATCGTCGCATGCCCCTTGATCGTCTCCTTGTATTCCGGCGGCAGAAGGTCGAGCATGCACTTCTTCACATGGTCGATAAGCTCGTAGATGATGCGGAAGGACGCGATCTTCACGCCGTCGTGGCGCGCCTGGCTCTGCACGCCGGAATCGTTGCCGATGTCGAAGCCCACGATCACGGCCTTGCCGGCCGCAGCCGACTTCACGTCCGTCATGGACACGCTGCCTGTGCCGGTGCCAATGATCTTGAGCGACACCTTCTCGCTCTTGATCTCGCGCAGGGCGCCTACAATGGCCTCAAGCGAACCCTGGGTATCGGCCTTCACGACAACCGAAAGCTCGCGCTTGCCGTCCGCCCCCATCTTGGAGAAGAGGTCGTCAAGCGACACCGCCTTGGACTGGGAAAGCTCCTCTTCCTTGCGCCGCTGCGCAGTCTCCTCCGCGAGCGTACGCGCACGCTTCTCGTTGAGCATAACGCGGAACTCCGCGCCGGCCTCCGGCACGCCGGAAAGGCCCGTGCACTTCACCGGCATCGAAGGCGGGGCGGACTTCACCCTGCGCCCATGGTCGTCGATCAGGGATCGCACCTTGCCGAAGTGTTCGCCCACGAGAATTGCGTCCCCGACATTGAGGGTGCCGCCCGTGACGAGCACCATCGCCGATGGACCGAAGCCCTGCTCAAGCTCCGCCTCGATCACGTATCCGTTGGCGCGGCGCGACGGGTTCGCCATGAGTTCAAGCACGTCCGCCTGCAGCAGGATCATCTCCAGAAGCGAATCTACGCCCTGGCCCGTGACACCGGACACCTCGCAGCATACGATGTCTCCGCCCCAATCCTCCGGCGTGAGGCCCTCCTTCTGGAGCATCTGCTTCACGCGCATCACGTCGGCAGTGGGCTTGTCGCACTTTGTGATCGCCACCATGATCTGCACACCGGCCTGACGGGCGAACTTTATCGCCTCCTTGGTCTGGGGCATGATGCCGTCGTCTGCGGCGATGATTATGACGGCGATGTCCGTAAGCTGTGCGCCGCGCTGGCGCATGGCGTTGAACGCAGCATGGCCAGGCGTGTCGAGGAACGTGATCTTGCGCCCCTGGACGTCAACCTGATACGCGGAGATGGCCTGGGTGATGCCGCCCGCCTCGCCGGCCGCGACCTTCGTGTGGCGGATGTAGTCCATGAGCGTCGTCTTGCCATGGTCTACATGGCCGAGGAACGTGACGACCGGGGGACGCGGCCTCATCTGCTCGGGCGTATCCTGCGGTATCTCGTCATCGGCGTCTATCGCCTTGAGGACGGGCTTCTTGTTCGCCGCGTCGCGCGCATGCTCCACGTTCACCCGGTAGCCGTATTTCTGGGCCACCTTGGTGGCGATCTCCGGCTCGACGCGCTGGTTGATAGAGGCCAGCACCTTGAGCTGCATGAGATCGGCGATGAGGCGGTTCGGACGTATTCCGAGCTTCGTCGCGAGTTCCTTCACGACAACGGCCCCGCGTATGGATATCTCGCGGGTGTTGACGCTCATCGTCACGGTAGGCTTCGGGGCGGGCTTGCCAAGTCCGGCCGAAATCTTCATGGTGTTGGCCGTCTTCATCGAGACGGAGGCAAATCCCGCCCTCAATCCGCCAACCCGCGTCGCAGGACGCATCGCAGGGGCCTGCGGCTTCGGGGGAGGAGGCGCGGCCACCGCCACCGGCTTTGGCGCGGTCTTTTCCGGCTCCTTCTTGACCTCTTTCGCCTTCTCCTTCCTGTCGTAGGTCTGCTGCTTCTTCATCGAGAGGGACTGGCTCTTGCCATTCGAGGCCCTGCGGTCCTTGCCGTGGAGCCACTCGCTCTCATCCACCTCATCGTCCTCGAAATCGTCTGCGTCCGACGAGCCGTCCGCATCCTCGTTCGGCTCGGAAATGTCGATCTTGACCTTCGGCCCCTCCGGCAGGCTCAAGTCGAGCTTGATCTCCTCCTTCACGGGCTTCTTCAAGGCGGCGACCGGAGCCTTCTTGGTGTCGGGCATCTCGATCTTCCCGTCCTGCGCCTTGTACGCCGCCAAGGCGCGCTGGCGGCGCTCCTCAAGCGCATCGGCCTGAAGCCTGTTCATCTCCTCGGCAGCCTTGAGCGCACGATGCCTCTTGTTGTCGCGACGGTCGCGGGCAGACTCCGCTTCGGCGCGGACACGCTCCATGCCGGCCTCAAGGAACGCCTTGTTTATGGCGTCGACCTCATTCGGCTCAAGTGCGCTCAGGGGGGAATACACCTCAACCCCGCTCGATTCCGCAGTGCGCATCACCGCGAGGGAAGTGGTGCCAATCTTGGCGGCAAGTTCGTATACCCTCATGCTTCCTCCTCGTTCCCGATCAGGTCGGACACCGCCTTCGCTGCGGCGTATATGCCGATCGCCGTTACGTCGTCGAGGCCTGTGGCCGCAGCGAAGTCGGCCTCGTCCGCCTCAAGTATCCCCTCAACCGTGAGGAAGCCCGCATTGGCGAGCTGCGTCGCCTGCGCCGTGGATATCGAGAACGTGTCGGCAAGCGACTTGATGGCCTCCGCCTTCTGGTCCTCGAACGAGGCGAGGTTCATTGCCTTGGACACATCGATGTGCCAGCCGGTTAGCTTCGTCGTTAGGCGGACGTTCTGCCCGCGCTTGCCGATGGCGAGCGAATACTGGTCGGGAGCGACCGTCACATGGACCGTGTTGTCCTGCTCTGGATCGACTTCCACAGACTCAAGCTTGGCCGGGGCGAGGGCCTGCGTGATGTAGCTCTTTACGTCGTCGGACCACCGCACGATGTCGATCTTCTCGCCGCTCAGCTCGCGAACGATGTTGCGCACACGTGCGCCGCGCAGGCCCACGCACGCGCCGACGGGATCGACCTTCTCGTCCATCGTCCTCACGGAGACCTTGCTGCGGTATCCCGGATCACGCGCCACGGAGACGATTTCCACGACGCCATCGGATATCTCCGAGACCTCAAGGCGGAATAGCGCACGGACAAACTCTCCCGACGCCCTGGAAAGGAATACCGTCGGACCGGTCGCATCGGGCTTCACATGGTGGACGATGGCGCGGATGGGATCGCCCACGGAATACTCCTCGGTGGGTATGCATTCCTTGGCCGGAAGGATCATCTCGGTCTTGCCGACCATCACATACACGTCGCGGCGGTTCAACCCGGTGACGGTGCCGGAGACGATCTCGCCGATGCGCCCCTTGAAATCGTTGAACGTATTGGACCTGATCGCTTCGCGCAGCTTCTGCATTATCATCTGCCGCGTAGCCTGCGCGGCGATGCGGCCGAGGCGGGAAGCGGGAAGCTCCACCTCGATCGTGTCCCCATCCTTTACCGAAGGATCTATGCGCTGCGCCTTGGCCACCGAAATGAACCCCGTGCCAGAATCCTCGTCGGATACGACCATCGTGTCGAAGACATGGAGAGTGATGGTCTTGCGGTCGATCGACACGCGCAAGTCGTTGGTGACGCCAGGGTTGCGACGGGCGGCCTGCTGGATCGCCTGCTCAATCGCCACAAGAACGATTTCGCGATCCACGCCATTCTCGCGTTCGATGTAGTTCACCATCGTCAGCAACTGGTTGTCTGCCATTTTCCACTCTCCTTGTCTGTCAAAAAACAAAACGATCCCCTTTGGAAGCCCTCTGACCCCCAAAAAAATCATGCGTAGAATACGAAAAAGCCCACCTTTTGTCAATGGGAATCAATGGCTCGGAAGGCGTTTTTGCTTACCTACCCCCTTTACAAGTCACCGGCTTGCAGAGATCCCGCATCTAAAAGGAATAATGCGCCCCCGTACGTCCGCCGGGGGTGATAAATCTCACGCAGAGGCCGCAGAGGGCGAGAGCGGCCTTCCTCTTTGTCTTGCCAACGGGGCGCGTCAGCGCGTCGCCTGGATTCGCAGGAAGGTCGCGGAAGGCCCTTCCGCCGCCTCCAGGCGGAAGTACCGCTCGCCGGGGCCGGGAGAGAGGCCGAGCGCGCCCAGCTCCTCCGCCGTGAGCGCGCGGGCGGCGGCTAAGGACGAGAAGGCCTGCGCGTCCGCCGAGGCCTGCACGTCCAGCCGCGTCGCCGGGGCGTAGTTCGCCGGCGTCTCGCCGCC
>SAMEA104315424__coassemble_917_pt1 | contig 16039 bp, 15 predicted proteins | sample SAMEA104315424__metabat2_low_PE_034 | metagenome-assembled genome bin SAMEA104315424 (sample SAMEA104315424) | gut metagenome | biome: Monkey gut; feature: monkey-associated habitat; material: faeces | place: China | collected 2013 | reverse complement strand
AGACTCAAACCCTCATTTACCTTTGCAAACCCACGTTTACTTTTGCAAGCGGCAATTCGCCTACCTCCCGATGGCCGTCCGTTGTCGCTGCTGTAGGCCGGGGCAGGCACTTCCTCGAACCTGCGCCAGTCAATGGCGTCGCGCAGCAGCACGAGTTCGTGCCCCTTTGCGACAAGGTCGCGGAGCATCACCTCAAATTGGCGTTATCAGGAATCAAAGGAGAAAAATGACCTACGGCTACATTCGCGTTTCGAGCGACAATCAGAGCGTTTTGGCGCAACCACAGACCGAAATATTAAACCAAAACTTTTGGTATAATATGCGAAAGAAAGCGAAAGGATATTTGACATGGCTCTCAACATCGTAAAAGACATCGACAATCGCGTGAAGGTAAGGAACGTCCTAATGTCCGTATCGGACAAGACCGGCCTTGAGGAATTTGTCCCCAGGCTCGTAAACGCATGCCCTGGCGTGAAGATATACTCCACCGGCGGCACGTACGCAAGGGTGAAGGAGATACTTGGCGCAGACGCGGACAAGACCCTTGTGGCCGTAAGCGACTATACCGGTCAGCCGGAGATGCAGGGCGGGCTCGTGAAGACCCTTGACTTCAAGATATACCTCGGCTTGCTTTCCGAGACCTACAACGATGCGCACCAGGCCGACATGAAGCGTCTCTCCGCCAAGCCGATCGACATGGTTGTCGTCAACCTGTATCCGTTTCAGGAGACCGTCGCGAAGCCGGGCGTGACCCCAGAAATGGCGAGAACCAACATAGATATCGGCGGGCCATGCATGGTGCGCGCCTCCGCGAAGAACTCCCTGCGCGTCGCGTCCGTCACGGATCCGCTCGACTATGGCAACATAGCGGAGGAGCTTGCCTCCAATTCCGGCACAATCTGCCTGTCTACACGCTTCAAGCTGATGAAGAAGGCGTTTGCTCACACTGCGGCGTACGACACCGCGATATCGCAGTTCTTTGCGTCCCGCACATGGGAAGAGGTCAACGGCACGTACGACCAACGCTAATGCCGCCAATGCAATGTGCAAAGAAAGAAGCCCGGCCAATCGTCCGGGCTTCTTTCTTTGCGCCTATCTGTCTTCTCATTCGTTCGGCGTAGTCTCTCCAGAATCGTCCTGCGGAGCCTCTGTGCCATCATCGGCATTTGCGGCTTCCGCAGTCCCTGTCTGCGCAGGCATTTCCGCACTTGCGGCGGATTCCGCCGCCTCTTCAACGATCTTGTCCTCCTTTTCCTCCGCTTCGCATACGGACACGGAAGACAGCCGCGCACCCTCCGAGAGGCGCACAAGCTTCACGCCCATCGCGGTGCGGCCCTGGACGCTGAAGTCGGATACCGCGCTGCGGACCATCTGCTGGTCGCTCGTGATGGAAATCACGTTCTCATCCTCGGAGACGGCGTGGGCCGCTACGACTTCGCCATTGCGATCCTCGCCCTTGATGCCTATGACGCCCTTGCCGCCGCGGTGGTGCGACGGGAAGTCCTTGAACTCGCAGCGCTTGCCGTATCCGTTTGAGGTCGCGATGAAGAGAGTCTTCGCATCGTCAACCGCGTCGAGCGACACGACCTGGTCGCCATCCTGCAGCCTGATGCCCGTGACGCCGGTTGCGGTGCGTCCCATGCGCCTCACATCCGAGGCCGGGAAGCGCACAGCCTGCCCCTGGCGGGTCAGCATGATCACGTCCTCATCCGGCTTGACGAGCCTCACCTCGACGAGGTGGTCGCCATCTTCGATGTTGATGGCGCGTATGCCGTTGCGGTTTACGTTCTTGTATTCGGAAAGGAGCGTCTTCTTCACCGTGCCAAGCCGGGTGGCGAAGAAGACGTCCACATCGCCTTCGAAACTGCGGATAGGCAGGAGCTGGAGGGCCTGTTCGCCTTCCTGCAGGTTGAGGAAGTTTATGAGCGGCTTGCCGAAGCTCATGCGCGGCGCCTCGGGGATCTCGTAGGCATCCTTGAGGAATAGCCGCCCGGTGTTCGTGAAGAAGAGCAGTGAATCGTGCGTCTGGGCGACGAAGACGAGGCGTATGAAGTCCTCTTCCTTAACCTGTGCGCCCCTCACGCCGTGGCCGCCCCGCTTCTGTTCGCGGTATTCGCTCAGCGGCACACGCTTTATGTAGCCCCGGTTCGAGAGGGTTATCACGCACGGCTCGTCGGCGATGAGATCCCTGATGGACACTTCGTTCTCGTCGGGGACTATCTCTGTGCGGCGGCGGGCCTCTTCCTTGCCGGCGAACTTCTCCTTGATGAAGGCAAGGTCGTCCTTTATTATCTGGTAGACGCGCGCGGGGTCCGCGAGGATTGCCTTGTAGTCCGCAATCTTCGCGAGAAGGTCCGCAAGCTCGGCCTCAAGCTTCTCGCGCTCAAGCCCGGTGAGCTGGTAGAGCCTCATGTCGAGGATTGCGTTCACCTGCGCCTCCGAGAATCCGAATTTCGCCATAAGCGAAACCTTCGCCTCGTCGCGGTTCTTCGATCCGCGTATGATTCTTACCACGTCATCGAGGTTTGCGATCGCGATGAGCAGGCCATCGAGGATGTGCTTGCGGGCCTCGGCCTTCTTCAGCTCGAACCTCGTGCGGCGAGTGATCACCTCGAACCGGTGGTCGGTATAGCTCTTGAAGAAGTCCTTGAGGTTCAGGATCCTCGGGCGCCCCTTGTCTATCGCGAGCATTATCGCGCCGAAGGTGGTCTGCAGCTCCGTGTGCCTGTAGAGGTGGTTGAGGACGATCTGCGCAACGGCATCGCGCTTGAGCTCCACGATGATGCGCACATCGGCCTTGGACTCGTCGCGGATGTCGGAGACGCCCTCGATTACCTTCTCCTTCACGAGATTGGCCATGTGGATGATCATCTCGCGCTTGTTCACGTTGTACGGTATCTCCGTTATCACGATGCGCTCGCGGCCGTTCTTCTCGGTCTCTATCTCCGCCTTGCCGCGCACTCGCAGCTGCCCCCTGCCGAGCTTGTACATCGCGGATATGCCATTGTGGCCGCAGATCTGCGCCCCGGTAGGGAAGTCCGGCCCCTTGACGAATCGCATGAGGTCGTCGACGGTGCAGTCGGGGTTGCCTACGTAGTACGTTATGGCGTCGCAGAGCTCCCCGAGGTTGTGCGGCGGAATGTTCGTGGCCATGCCCACCGCGATGCCCGAGGAGCCGTTGAGCAGAAGGTTCGGCAGCTTCGCCGGCAGCACGGAAGGCTCCCTGGTGGTCTCGTCGTAGTTCGGAACCATCTCGACGGTATCCTTCTCGAGGTCGCCGAGCATTTCCTCGGTGATCTTCTGCATGCGCACTTCCGTGTAACGCATTGCGGCGGCGCCATCGCCATCTATCGAGCCGAAGTTGCCGTGGCCATCCACGAGCGGGCAGCGCAGCGAGAAATCCTGCGCCATGCGGACGATCGTGTCATACACCGCCAAATCGCCGTGCGGGTGGTACTTGCCGATCACGTCACCAACCACACGGGCGCTCTTGAGGTGCTTCGAGTTCCAGGTGTTGTTTAGCATGTGCATCGCGTAAAGGCAGCGGCGATGCACCGGCTTCAGCCCGTCGCGGACATCTGGAAGGGCGCGGCCTACAATCACCGACATTGAATAGTCGATGTAGTCGCGAGCCATCTCATCTTCGATGTTGACGTTCTCAAGCGTGCCGGCAGGTGCGGCAGGCGCCTGTTCCGAAGCCGTTTCCCTCTTCTCTTCTTCTGACATTTTCAACCTGTTCCTTGAAGCCCAAAAATATCTATGCATTATACCATATTTGACGCTTGACATGTGCTATAATCGCCGCATGAAACACGCAAACAGAAAGGGGACTGTGCTTGTGACCGGAGGCACAAGGCGTCTCGGCAAATCCATAGCCGACGCGCTCAGGGCCGATGGCTGGAACGTGCTTGTCTCGTCGCATCGCGATGTTGATGGCGCGGACATCCGCGCAGACCTCTCCTTGCCTGAAGGGCCGGCACGGCTTTATGCGGAAGCCTTGGCCGTTGCCCCGGATCTCTGCGCGATCGTGAACAATGCCGCCCTGTTCAGGGGAGATGACGCGACGATGGAGGCTCTGAACCTTATCGCTCCGCGCAAGCTCACGATGTTCCTTGCCGGCAGGGAGGGAGCGGGGCTTTGCTCCGTCGTCAACATCCTCGACTCGAAGGTGTTGGGACCTGCGTCGGACCATGATACCCCATACGAGAGGACAAAGAGGGGGCTGCTTGCGGACACGAGGAGATTCGCGGCAATGTTCGCCCAGTCGCTGCGCGTGAACGCCGTCGCCCCTGGGCCGATATTGCCGCCGGATGGCATCCACGAGCCATCAGGCGAGATGCTTCTCGACGCGAGGCCCACTCCGCAGGACGTTGCGGATGCCGTGTCGTACCTGCTAAGCGCCAAGTCCGTCACGGGAACCGTGATCCCCGTGGATTCTGGCCAGCACCTGGTCTATTGACGCGGCGCCGCCCGCAGTCATTTGTGGCGCATGGCCTTGTCGAACACGAGCGCGGTCGCGGCTGGGAATAAGGTTCTCCGCCAGATAGTCGGGAGGCCGGCCGCCTCGGCCATCTTCGCGAACTCGTCCGCACTCGCAGTTGTGGCTATGGAATGTCGCAGATAGGCGTATTCCCTGGTCTTGCGTCCGCAGAAGATGTGCGCGATGAGCGACAGCCAGACGTTCACGGCGATGCCGAGCAACCGATGCCTTGGCCTGAAAAGCTCAAGGACTACGAGTTCGCCGGACGGCTTGAGCAGTCTGCCGCACTCTGCAAGCGCCTTGGCCTTGTCGGGGAAGTTGCGAAACCCGAATGCGCACACGATGAGGTCGAAGGTCTCGTCGGCAATGAAACCGAGATCCTGCGCATCGCCCACCGCAAAGTTCACGGATGAGTCAAGGTCCCCAGTCTTCGCCCTGGCAATGTCGATCATCTCCGGGGTCAGGTCGACTCCGGTCACTTCCATCCCCGGAAAGCGCTTGAGCAGTTCAACGGTAAAGTCGCCGGTTCCGCACGCGATGTCCAGGGCTCGCAGTTCACGGAACTGCGTCCGCGAGCGCGGCATTTTGACGGCATCAAGCGCCTTGCGCCGCCATCGGCGGTCGAGCGAAAGCGACATAATGCGGTTCATCCTGTCGTATCGCGTTGCGATGCTCGAGAAAATGTCTTTCATGTCGCTATTGTATCACGGAAGCGGCATTTGCGGCGCCGCATGGGTTTTGCGCATCTTTCGGCGAGGGACAACTTTAGCGGCGTGCGCTTCCGGTCTCGTTCCACCAAATGCGCGATGTGGTATAATTCGTTGCGTCAACAGGTTGTTTAGGAGGTGTGTGCATGACAGGTATGGTGCTGGCCGCGTTTTTCTCAGCGGTGAATTTCGTCGAGTGCCCGAAGTGCGTCAAGCGGATCCGCATATCCGATGACGGCAAGGATGCGTTCGTCAACATGAGCCGCGTGGATCCGTCCCGCAAGGCGGAGATGGGGGCCCGCGCGGAACGGCTGCTCGCGATGGGCAAGCCCGTGGAGGCCGCGAATCCGCTCACGCCGCTGATGGGGTGGTCGAGCTGGAACACGTTCGCGTGCGAGATCTCGCAGGACATCATAGTCGGCATGGCGCAGGCCATGGCTACGAATGGATTGCGCGATGCCGGCTACGTTTACGTGAACATAGACGACGGGTTCTTCGCCGGGCATGACGAACACGGGCGGCTGCGCTTCCATCCGGACCGGTTCCCGAGCGGCATGAAGGGGACCGTCGACGGAATCCATGCCCTCGGGATGAAGGCAGGCATCTATTCGGACGCAGGGGCAGACACTTGCGGCAGCATGTGGGGCGGCGACACATCGGGAAAGGGCGCGGGGCTGTACGGGCATGACGAATCGGATTGCCGCCTCCACTTCAACGAGCTCGGGTTCGACTTCATCAAGGTGGACTACTGCGGCGGCAGGCGGCTCTTCCTCGAGGAACGCACCAGGTACACGGAGATCGCAAACGCCATCAGGGCGACTGGACGCAAGGACGTGCGGTTCAACATATGCCGCTGGGCATTCCCAGGCACATGGGCGGCGGACATCGCCGGATCTTGGCGCACAACCCGCGACATCCGGGCAAGCTGGGAGTCGGTGCGCAACATCATCGCGGAGAACCTGTACCTCAGCGCATATGCGAAGCCCGGCCACTTCAACGATCTCGACATGCTCGAGGTGGGGCAGCTGAAGGGGGCGGTCAAATCGGCGTTCGGGTCGCATGGGGACACCGGGCTTACGCCAGACGAGGAGGTCGCCCACTTTGGAATGTGGTGCATTCTCTCTTCGCCCCTCGTTCTCGGCAGCGACATCCGCATAATCCCGCCCGGGACGATGAGGCTTGTGACCAATCCGTACCTGTTGCGAATGAACCAGGATCCGCTTGGACTGCAGGCCTACGTTGCCGCCCGCTTCGGCGATGCGTACGTACTCGTGAAGGACGCCGACGAGCGGTTCGGCACGTCGCGGTATGTCGCGCTGTACAACTCCGGGGACGCGGAACACGAGTTCAAGGTATCGGCGGACGCCCTTGACCTTGGCGGCAGGATCGCAGCCTTCGACCTTGTCGAGAAGGCCGACATTGGAGAGTTCGAGGGAGAGGTGTGCGTCAAGGTGCGTCCGCACGCCGCGAAGTTCTACAGGTTCGATGCCGGGATCCGTCGCGACCGCGTGGTGTACGAGGCCGAGACGGCGTATCTATCCGACTATAGCGAGGTGGACGAGACCTCGTACGGCTCCAGCGCCAGCAGCAGGAAGCAGGGGAGGGCGTACTACGATGAGGTTCAGGGTGCGTCCGGCGGGGTGGCTGTGATGAACCTTGGCGGACGCGAGACAAACGACCTCGTATGGAAGGATGTGCGCGTCTCCGAATCCGGAGGCTACGACCTCGTGTTCAGGTGTACGGCCAAGGAGAACAGGACGTTCTACGTGCAGATAGATGGCGGCAAGCGCCATAGGCTGTATTACCAGAACCTCGTTGACGGATTCTCGGACATGGTCCTTCCCGCTGATCTTGCCAAAGGTAGCCACGAGGTTCGGCTCGTGAACCCCTATGGGGCCGCTCCGGACATGGATTTCATGAAGGTGTTGCGCAAAAGATAGTTTTTGACAAAAATGCATTCCGCGCAAACGCCCGGTTTTTGGTATAATTGCGCACTGGAGATGATGTAATTTTCATGAAGGTTCGAAAAATCGACGTTGACCGTGGGGTCGCGTTCGGAAACGGTGGCTTGACGTTCATAGCGGGGCCGTGTGTGATTGAGAGCCGTAGGATGGCTCTCGATCTCGCTGCGCGCCTCTCTTCCCTGTCGTCCAGGTTGGGGGTGGCCTATATCTTCAAGGCCAGCTTCGACAAGGCGAACCGCACGAGCGTGGATTCGTTTCGCGGCCCAGGCATAGACAAGGGGCTTGACATCCTTGCCGAGGTGCGCGAGAGGTTCGGCGTACCCGTATTGACCGATGTGCACGAGCCTTGGCAGTGCGCCAGGGTTGCGCAGGTGTGCGATGTGCTGCAGATTCCGGCGTTTCTCGCGCGGCAGACAGACCTTGTGGTCGCGGCGGGGGAGACAGGGGCCGTCGTGAATGTCAAGAAGGGCCAGTTCATGGCTCCGGAGGACATGGCGCAGGTGATTCGGAAGATAGAGTCCACCGGGAACAGGCGGATAGTGCTGTGCGAGCGCGGCGCGAGCTTTGGCTACCGCAATCTTGTAGCCGATATGCGTTCTCTCCTGATAATGCGCGAGCTTGGCTATCCCGTGGTGATGGATGCCACGCATTCCGTCCAGCGTCCGGGCGGGCTTGGCACAGGTTCCGGCGGAGATGGTCGTTTCGCGCCGGCCCTTGCGCGGGCTGCTGTCGCCACTGGCGTGGACGGTGTGTTCATGGAGACGCACATGAACCCCAGCAAGGCGCTTTCCGATGCGGCGAATGCGATCGCCTTCAGGGAGTTGGAGGGTCTTTGGCGCACGCTGATCGCCATTCACGGCATCGTCTCCGGTTCAAAGGCGGGAGGGAAGACGTGAAGTTCACGCTTGCGCTCATATCTCCCGTCCTGGCGGTCACGGGTCTGCTGGCCTTCGATTCCGGCAAATGGCTGGCGGAGCGCGGGGACGATTCCGACATGCTCCGTCTGCAGTCGGAGTACGCGAAGTGCGTAAAGAACATCGAGGTGCCGGCGGAGAATGTCGCGCTGCCGCTTGAATATTACACGAACGGGGTCGTGAAAAGCCGCCTGAAGGCTCGCAAGGCCTTCATGTTCATGGATACCGGCTTCATATGGGGCGAGAACATAAGGGTGGAGCAGTACAAGGAGGATGGCAGGACAGTCGAGGCCTACCTCACGGCGGACAACTGCATCGTGGACCGCAAGACACAATCTGGATGGGTTGAGGGGAACGCCCACATGGATTGGGAAGGCACGAGCATAAGCGGGCGAGGCATATACTTTTCGTTCGACCGTGAATTCATCAAGATATTCTCGCAGACGGAGATACGCACCAAGGCGTTGAAGCTTAACGCGGGGGAGGTTTTGGGCAAATGAGAGATAGTCTTACGTTTAATCGCATGACCGCCGCGAGACTGATGGCGATCATGGCGCTTCCGCTCTGCGGCGTGCTGGCGTCGGTCGTGCTTGCCGATGCGTCCGCCGACGCCATAATGTTCCGGAAGTCGGCTGCTGCGGCGTCTTCGGGCTCGTTCCTTTCGGACGCGCCTTCAAAGTCCACGGGGAATGTGGAAGACATGGCATCCGGGAGGCCGGTAGAGCAGCCGAAGGCAGAAAAGCCATCGGAACTGTCCAAGCCGATGGAGGTTTCCGTTGTCAAGCAGGCGCCGGCGGAAGAGGTGGCAGACCCTGCCGTGAAGGAGACCGTAGAAAAGAAAGCCGGCGCCTCCAAGCCTGAAAAGAAGGCGAAGGCCGTCAAGCAGCCGGAGCGGGACGCGATCATAACGGCAGACCGCACGGATTACGACCGCAAGGAGGGGGTTGTGCTGTTTGACCGCAACGTGCATGTCGATGACACCCAGTACCAGATGCATGCGGACCGGCTCTTTCTGTTCCTTGAGGGCACGAACGAGCTGAAGCGCCTTGTCGCCATAGGGCATGTGGCGATAACGAACGAGGACAAGCGGGCCTACTGTGCGCGGGCGACGTTCAGCAAGAAGCTCGGAAGGATAGTGATGTACTCAAGCGACGAAATCACTGCGGAGCTGTGCGAAGACGGCAAGAAGGGGTCGAACGTCAAGGGCGAGAAGATCACGTTCTGGCTGGATTCCGAGCAGGTTGAGGTGGAGAATCCCGTCATCACGATGCCCGGAGGCATTGGCGGTCAGGGCAGCGTAAAGAAACTTATCGGAAAGTAGGAAATGGGTGATCCTGTCATAGATGCGATGAACCAGATGGTGTCGGAGCTGGGAGAACCGGATCTCGAGGCCACGGGACTCGTGAAGGTGTACGGTGACCGCACTGTGGTCAACGGCATGAACGTGAACTGCCGGTGCGGCGAGATAGTGGGGCTTCTCGGTCCGAACGGCGCCGGCAAGACCACCACGTTCTACATGATAGTCGGGCTTGTGAAGCCAAACGAGGGCAAGGTGACGTTTCGCGGGCGCGACCTCACGAACATGCCCGTGTTCCTGCGGGCCCGTCGTGGGATCGGATACCTGGCGCAGGAGGCGTCCATATTCCGCAAGCTTTCCGTATGGAACAACGTGATGGCGATCCTTGAGACGCTAAAGCTGTCGTCCAGGGAGCGGAAGGCCCGCTGCGAGGAGCTCCTTTCCACGTTCGACCTGATGAAGGTGGCAAGGCAGCCGGCGTATACGCTCTCCGGAGGTGAGCGCAGGAAGCTTGAGATCGCCCGCGCACTGGTGCGGCGTCCGTCCATACTGATGCTCGACGAGCCGTTTGCCGGCGTCGATCCGCTTGCGGTGAACGACATACAGGACATAGTTCGCCGCCTGCGCGACCAGGGGCTGGGGATAATCATCACGGACCACAACGTGCGCGAGACCCTGAGCGTTGTGGATAGGGCGTATCTTGTATATAACGGTCGCCTTCTCAAGGAAGGCACATCGAATGAGCTGGTAAATGATCCGGAGGTCCGGGCCAAGTATCTTGGTGCGGATTTCCACATGTAGAAACAAAATAAGGAGGAAAACAGTATGGCAAGCATAGAAATAGCGATGCGTCATTCTGACGTGCGGATCGAGGCCCTTAAGGAATACGCGCAGCTGCGCATGGAAAAGCTTTGCAAGGCATATCCCAAGGTCACGAAGGCGGTCTGCGTCATTGACATTGACGTCAAGAGGCACATGTACATGGCGGAAGTCGTCGCGAACCGCCTTGGCACCACCGCAGTTGGCGCCAAGGAGTTCTCCGAGTCCGCAAAGAGCGTGATCGACACGGCGGCGTCGCGCGCGGAGCGTCAGCTGCTGAAGATGCGCGTCAAGGCCCGCAAGGGCAACGTTCGCGCGGCCCGGAAGGGGTCGGTGCGCAACTGACCGAATGGCAGAAAGGTCGGTGCATGGGTACGGCAATCGAGAACGGCAACGGTGCGGCTACGCGCTTCACGCTTCGGCAGTTCGTCGAAGCGGGGCGTGATCGCCTTAAGCTTTCCGTTATCGTCGATTCCGGTCTGGATCATCCGGTCGTGGAACCGATGATGTACCGTTCGGGGCTGGCCCTCACCGGCTTTTTCGGAAACTTTGCGAAAAACCGCATACAGGTGGTCGGCAAGGCCGAGCAGGCGTACCTCCTCAGCCTTGACAAGTGCGAGCGGGTCAATCGGCTGCGCGCGCTGTTTGACAATGGTGCGTACTGCGTCGTGTTCGCCGCAGGCATGGAGGTGCCGGAAGAGGTGAGGGGGATCGCCGTCCAGGCCGGATGCGCGATCCTGTCCTCGCCTCTGCTCACCAGAAACCTCATACATGCAAGCACGTTTGTGCTTGAGGCGCTGTCGGCGCCGACGGTAAAGATGTACGCAACCACGGTTGACGTCTTCGGCCTCGGCGTGATGATGCGCGGAGCCCCCGGGCTCGGGAAGTCAGAGACCGCCATGGGGCTGATCAAGCGCGGAAACGCGCTGGTCGCGGACGACTTCACCTGCGTCCGGAAGGACGTCGCGAACAACACGCTGTTTGCATCGGCATCGAGCGCCACGCGCAACTACATGGAAATACGGGGCATAGGCATCATAAACGTGCAGAGCGTCTTTGGCGTCACTGCGGTTTGCGACGAGAAGCGCCTCGACATGGTGATCACGCTGAAGAGCATGGAGGAGGTCAACGGGGAACTGGACCGTGCCGGAGTCGACAGGCTCACCACCAGCATACTTGGCGTGGAGATACCGGAGGTTGTCATACCGGTCTCGGCCGGGCGGGATCTCGTGAATCTCGTCGAGGTCGCGGCCCAGCAGCAGAAGCTGCGCCGCGCAGGGTACGATGCCGCGTATGAACTTGATGAACATTTGAAAAGGAGAGCTCACACATGACGGAAACCAGGGAATTCACATTGATAAACAAGTACGGGCTTCACGTGAGGCCTGCCGGACTCTTTGCCAAGATAGCCTCGCGCTACGATGCCGATGTGCAGGTGGAGAAGGACGGGAACACTGTTTCGGGCAAGTCCATAATGGCGCTCATGACGCTTGAGGCCGTCAATGGGTCCGTCCTCAAGGTGACCGCCGACGGCCCGCAGTCCAAAGAGGTGCTTGACGACCTTGAGGGGTTGATCGGCCGCAAGTTCGACATACCAGACGAACAGTGAGCGGGGCGGAACAGGAGACAAAGTGCATGGTCACCGTGTCAGGCACGGCGACCAGCCGCGGCTTGGTCTCAGGCCCCGTGTTCCTTTATGTCGGCGACCGCGCTCTCCCGATCCCCGAATACACGCTTCAGGCCGATAGGGTCGGCGCGGAGCTTGCGCGATTCAGGGAGGCGCGGGCGGAGACGCGCAGACAGCTTGAGGGGGTGGCCGTCGATGTCTCGGCGCGGCTGACCGGCTCCGAGGCGGACATCTTCGAGAACCATCTCGTGATCCTTGAGGACGAGGTGATAATCACTTCCGTCGAGAAGCTGATAAGGGAAAGCCGGCTGAACGTAGAGGCCGCCGTGCACAGGGTGATGTCGGATTTCCGCGCAAAGTTCGCCAGGATGAACGATCCGTACCTCCGCGAGCGTTCGCAGGATCTTGACGATGTGGAGAAGCGGCTCTTGCGGACGCTCGACGGCAAGGCGGAGACAGCCCTCTCAAGCATCAAGACGGCCTGCATAATCGTGGCGGACGACCTCACGCCATCCGAAACGGTCACGATGCCGCGCAAGCTGATCCTGGGCTTCGCGACAAATCGCGGGTCTGTCACAAGCCATGTCGCGCTGCTTGCCAGGGCGATGGGGATTCCGGCCGTCACTGGGCTGGGAGACATAACGTCCCGCGTGAAGGCGGGCGACCACATACTTCTTGACGGCACAAGCGGGACTGTCACAATAAACGCCGACCAAGAGGCGAGGGAACAGTTCGCCCGGCTGATCTGGCGGGAGCGCGAACTGCTGGCTGAGCTTGGGGCGCCTGTCGGGCATAAAAGCCGGGGCTTGAACGTAAGGCTTCTCGCCAATGTCCACCCCGGAATGTCCTTCCCGGCACTATCTACATATGGTGCGGAGGGGATAGGTCTGTACCGCAGCGAGTACCTTTGGCTTGGCGGCACCGATGAGCCTACGGAGAACGAGCAGATGCTCGCCTACAAGGAGGCGGCCGTGGCCGCGTCGTCGCTCGGTCATGGTGCGCGTACCGTTTTCCGCGTCCTTGACATCGGTGGCGACAAAATGATGAAGGGGGCAAAGGCAAAGGAGGCGAACCCATTCCTCGGAAACAGGTCGATAAGGTTCCTGCTTTCGCGGCGTGACGTGTTCCGCGCCCAGCTGCGCGCCATGCTGAAGGCGAGCGCTTATGGGCCTTCCGCCATCATGTATCCGATGGTCGCAACCATCGAGGAGCTTAGGCAGGCGAACGCCGAACTCATAAGTGCGATGGAACAGCTTCGCATGGCGAACATCCCATTTGACGAGCATCTGCCCGTCGGCTGCATGATAGAGATCCCTTCGGCCGCGCTGAATGCCGCCCTGTTCGCCAGAGAGGTGTCGTTCTTCTCGATCGGGACAAACGACCTCGTACAGTACACGATGGCGGCGGATCGCGGCAACGAGCAGGTGTCCTACCTGTACCAGCCCACAAACCCATCGGTCCTTCGCCTTGTGAACATGACCGTTGAGGCGGCGAATGGCGCCGGCATACCCTGTGCCGTGTGCGGCGAGTCCGCAAGCGACCCTGTGCTGGCCTGCCTGTGGGCGGCCATTGGCGTCAAGGAGCTTTCGATGAGCGCAAGCTATATCCCTGTGATCCGCAAGACGCTCGCTTCGGTGACCCCGGACGATGCGGCGGGACTCGCCTGCGAGGTCAGGGAGCTTTGCGCGACGGCCGGATCGAAGGAGATTTATGACCATGTGCGCGGCTTTCTCAAGACCCGTATTCCGAATCTTGATGAGCTGCAGACGTTCTTTGCTGCGCCCGTGGCGAAAAAGATGGCATTGGGGGAGGTCTTATGAACGTTCGACAGACGAGAAAAGGAAGGTGTTCGGGTGCGAAGAAACCACGCATCCTGATCGTTACGCCGGAGATTACCTATCTTCCAGAGGGGATGGGGAACCTTGCCGGCCAGATGAGCGCCAAGGCGGGGGGGATGGCCGATGTGTCCGCATCCCTCGTGGCGGCGCTCTTCGATCTCGGCGCGGATGTGCATGTGGCGCTTCCGCACTACAGGCGCATGTTCCATGAGGAGACCGCGAAGCTTGTGGCGGACGAGCTTCGCGTGTACAAGAGCCGTATGCCGAATGAGCGCATCCACCTTGCGGAAGACCGCTGCTTCTACTACCGCGACCATGTGTATGCGCAGGGCGACGGGAACGCAAAGCTTTCCCTTGCGTTTCAGCGCGAGGTGATAAACAACATCATGAACACGGTTCAGCCAGACCTCATCCACTGCAACGACTGGATGACGGGACTGATACCGGCTGCTGCCAGGCGCGAAGGCATCCCTTGTCTCTTCACTGTGCACAACATACATACGCACAAGATGACGCTCGCCCAGATCGAGGATTCCGGCATCGACGCCGCCGAATTCTGGAGCAATCTCTACTATTCCCGGCCTCCGTACAATTACGAAGAGTCCCGCAACACGAACCAGGTCGATCTTCAGGCATCCGGCGTGTTTGCGGCCCACTACATCAACACCGTCTCGCCTACGTTCCTCCAGGAGATCGTGAATGGATGGCACGGCTTCATCCCGGATTCCATACGCAACGAGATCCGCAACAAGTACTACGCAGGCTGCGCCGAGGGCATCCTGAACGCCCCGGATCCGACGGACAACCCTGCCATAGACGACAAGATCCCGTTCAAGTACACTCCCGCAGACCATGCGGAGAACAAGCGCAAGAACAAGGTTCTGCTCCAGCGGGCGCTTGGACTCGAGGAGAACCCCAATGCTCCGCTGTTCTTCTGGCCGTCCCGACTGGATCCGGCGCAGAAGGGGCCCCAACTCCTGACGGACATCGCATACCGGTTCATCAGCAAGTACTGGGATGAAGGCGCGCAGATCGCAATCGTCGCAAACGGAGCGTACCAGCAGCCGTTCTGGGACATAAGGTCGTTCCATGGGATCCAGGGGCGGCTTGGCGTGCACAATTTTGACGGACGCCTCTCGCAGCTCGGCTTCGCGGGGTCTGATTTCATGGTCATGCCGTCCCTGTTCGAGCCATGCGGCCTTCCGCAGATGCAGGCCCCGATATACGGTTCGCTTGCCGTTGCCCACAATACAGGCGGACTTCACGACACTGTTGAGATGATTGACGTGGCGAACCACAGGGGGAACGGGTTCGTGTTCGACACGTACGACTCCAACGGCCTTTTCTGGGCGATGGATCGTGCCATGGATTTCTGGAAGCTGCCGGTCGAAATCCGTGAAGCCGAGGTGACACGCATAATGGAGGAATCGGTTCGCAGGTTCAGCCATGAGGCGTGCGCCCAGAAATACATCGAGCTCTACGAAAGGATGCTGAACCGTCCTTTGGTGAAGAGCTTCGCCTCGTGATTTGAGAGGATTGCCTGTGAATGTGCTTGAGGTCGAGAACCTTGTCAAGGAATACCGGATACCGGGGCAGCCGCCGATCCGGGTGCTTGATGGCGTTACGTTCAGCGTGGCGGAGGGGGAGCATGTCGCGGTAATGGGCCGCAGCGGCGCGGGGAAGACTACGCTTCTGAATGTCCTCGGCGGTCTAGATCGGCCTACGTCGGGGAAGGTGCGTTGCGCAAAGAACACCGGATTCGTGTTCCAGAGCTTTCGCCTCATGCCGGAACTGACGGTTCTAGAGAACGTGGTGCTGCCATCGATGTCCGGCTCTGTCCATTTGCCCAATGCGGTGGATATGGCAAAAGAGCTTCTGCTTAAGGTCGGTCTGTCGGAAAGGGCCGATCACCTTCCTGCGGAATTGTCCGGCGGCGAACAGCAGCGGGTGGCGATCGCCAGGGCTCTCATATGCCAGCCGGAGATAATATTCGCCGATGAGCCGACCGGAAACCTTGACGCGATGACGGGTTCAGATATACTGCGGTTGCTCTTCGAGTTCAGCGGGAAGCCGTTCGCCCTTGTCATGGTTACGCACTCTTCCGGGGCCGCCGCAATGTGCGACCGCACGCTCCGCCTCGATGGCGGACGCTTCGTGTGAAAAAAGTGAGGCATTCGCTTGACTTTGCGGACGCGATTTGATATCTTACGCGCCTGTTTCGAGGGGAGAGGTGGCAGAGCCTGGTTGAATGCACATGACTCGAAATCATGCATACCCGCAAGGGTATCGGGGGTTCGAATCCCTCCCTCTCCGCCAAGAGCGGGCGTAATTCAATGGCAGAATAGGAGCTTCCCAAGCTTCTTACGTGGGTTCGATTCCCATCGCCCGCTCCA
>SAMEA104315424__coassemble_911_pt1 | contig 16107 bp, 17 predicted proteins | sample SAMEA104315424__metabat2_low_PE_034 | metagenome-assembled genome bin SAMEA104315424 (sample SAMEA104315424) | gut metagenome | biome: Monkey gut; feature: monkey-associated habitat; material: faeces | place: China | collected 2013 | reverse complement strand
CGACATATCCCCCGAACGCAGTGAGCCGCGCAAGCGGTCGCAAGAGGGGTGCGCCTCGCCGTCGAACGTCGCGCGGGAGGGTCGCGCTTGTCGCGACCGAAAGCGTGGGCGCAATGAATTGGGCCCCTCCACTCGTGCCATGCGCGATGGCGAGGGCGCCATCGCCACGAGGGTGCACCCGTAGCGACATATCCCCCGAACGCAGTGAGCCGCGCAAGCGGTCGCAAGAGGGGTGCGCCTCGCCGTCGAACGTCGCGCGGGAGTGTCGCGCTTGTCGCGACCGAAAGCGTGGGCGCAATGAATTGGGATCCTCCACTTGTGCCATGCGCGATGGCGAGGGCGCCATCGCCACGAGGGTGGCGGTTGGGGGACAATCGCCCTCCCGTCTCTACGCTTCTCCACCACTAAACCAACTACCCTCTACCAACTACCAACTACCAACTACCAACTACCATACGCCGACGCATATATGCGCCCAATGAGATCCACGGATTTGCGGGCCTCTTCGCCGGGGATTGGGTATTGCATTCCTCCAGGCTCAAGCGAATCTGCGAAAGCCTCGAAACAGGCCATGTGCGGGGCATAGTCCAAGGCATCCGGACGCGATACGCCATGCCCGCCATCGGAAAACTCGATTGTACCCCTGGTTCCGGTTATCTCCATGGATTTGCCTCGTCCGGGGAACGACGCGGTCGTCGCATACACGCTGCCGAGAGCGCCGCCCGCGAAACGTATCGAGGCCGAAACGGTGTCTTCCGCCTCCATCGGATGCGCAAGCGTGGCGGCAAACGCCTTTACGTCCTCGACCGGCGGCATTAGGGCGACAAGCCAATCGACCATGTGTATGGCCTGGTTCATCAATGCCCCGCCTCCGTCCATTTTCCATTTGCCGTGCCATGAGGAATCCGTGTAGTATTCGTCCGCCCGCCACCACGGTATGCGCACGGCCCCGTAGGTGATCCTTCCGAGTTCGCCGCTTTCGACCCTTGCCTTCGCGTTCCTGAACTCATCAGTCCACCTGGTCTGGAATATGCACCCAAGCGGAGTTGCCGTCTCGCGACACGCCGCGATCATGCGGTCGGTCCGCTCAGCCGTTATCGCGATGGGCTTCTCCACCAGCACAGGAACGCGATGGCGCGCAGCGGCAAGCACCGCCTCGTCGTGCACACCGGACGCCGTCGCCACCACGGCCATGCCTGCGCCGGGCGAAGACAGCGCGGCATCGAGGCTATCGAACGGTTCGCCGCCGAACTCGGCGGACAATGCCGAGGCCTTTTCCATTGTTCTGCCGACGAACCCCGCAAGCCTGAGCTTTTCGGATGCGTTCACCGCCCGCGCATGGAACTTCGCTATCAGTCCCGTGCCTATCACCACCACCCCTCTCTTTTTGTCCATCTCAACACCCCCCTTTCCTGTTCTTGCATATGCTTTCCACCGCCAATCGTGCCGTGGAAAACGCGAGCGAAATGTTGTAGCCGCCCGTAGGGCCGTCGATGTCAAGCACCTCGCCGGCGAAATACAGTCCGGGAACGGCCTTCGATCCCATTGTCCGGGGATCGATCTCGTCAAGCGATACGCCACCCATCGTGACAATGGCCTCCTTGACCGGTCTCACGGTGAAGTTCTCGACGGGAAGCCTTTCACCTCCGAGTTCCAGGTCAAGCGTCCAGCGAGTCGCCCGGTCCAGATGCCTCGCCGCCCAGCGTGTGCAATTGTACACCGCAGCCCCGGTAATTCCCCACAGCTCGAACTCTACCTCTCCGACAGACCTGAAACGCGTCTTGCCGGCAACTGCGACGGAAGCCGCCGCGTTCTGCATGCAACGTACGCCAGAGCGGGAAAGCACGCGTCTGTCGGAAGTCTCGCACCCCGTAAGCCCGGCGCGAAGCGGCACGACACGGAGACCGAGTTCCGCAGCGAATCTCTGCCCGTCGCCGACGCTTCCCGTCTTCGGGAACGAAACGCCGCCCGTCGCGATCAGCACATTCTCGGCCCATGTGGTGAAGGATTTCGTGGCGACTATGAACCCGTTCTTCATCGGCTGGATTCCCGTCACCGGACAATTGGAGAGGAGCGGGACCTCGTTGTCGCGAAGAAGATCGCCAAAAACATGGACAACGTCAGCAGCCCTCTCGCTGGCCGGAAACAGGCACCCGTCCGCGCGCCGTTTTATCCGCAGTCCCCTCGCCTTGAATCCGGCGGCGATCATTGCTGGAGGGCAGTTCCTGATGGCATGCGCGGCGAATGACGCCACAGGCTCGCCAATGTCCGCAAGCATCCTCTCGGCGGATATGTCCTTGGTGAAGTTGCATCTGCCGTTGGCAGTCATCAGCATCTTCGACCCGATACGCGCCTTGCGCTCGAATATGAGGCATCCGATGCCGAGACTTGCCGCCGTAGCCGCCGCGAACAGCCCGGCCGCGCCACCACCGACAATGGCAAGCGGCACCGGCCTATGGGTAAGCGCGGTCTTGCGCTGCGCCTCCGCCCCATGCACAGTCCGCCTTTCCTCCCTGTTCGGCGGCGATCCTTCCCTGCGATGTTCGTATCTCATGCCGCATATTATATCATGCCCTTTGCGGCATACTGCGTTCAATCAGGCTCGCAAGGCTGTGTCAAAGCCATCGCGACCGTCTCTGGATCTGGACTATGCGCCCCTATTTCGGCGGCAACGAGGCCGGAACGGCGACCCGGCGGCAATAGAACACCTTCCACAGGAAAAGGCCCCGGCCTGTGGCCGTGGGAACCCGTGCCGTGCGCGGGTGGCATCCGTCAAGTATCTCGGTCACGGCTGATGGCGGCTCGTCTCCAAGGCCAACGCGCACGAGGAATCCCACCATGCTCCGCACCTGCTTGTACAGGAATCCGTCCCCTCTCACGATGAACGTGATCCGAGGGCCTGCCTTCCTGACGTCAAAGGAGAATACCGTGCGCACGGTAGTCTCCATAACCCGGTGCGGGTTGGCGGCAAATGGCGCGAAATCGTGCCGACCCACAAAGCACCGTGCGGCTACCCGCATCGCGTCCACGTCAAGGGCCTTGTGCATGAACGCCCAATACGGGGCGAGGCATGGCGGCAGGATGTCGGCATTGTAGAGGAAATAACGGTATTCCTTTCCGGTTGCATCCTTGCGGGCATCGAAATCCTGCGCCGCGAAAGAGGCCTTCAATACGCGGATGTCCTCCGGCAGACGCGAATTCATGGCCCTTGGAAGATTCTGCGGCGGAATCGGCTTCGTGAGATCGAAGTGCGCCACGAAACCCTTCGCGTGCACTCCCGCATCCGTGCGCGACGAGCCAAACACGCGCACAGGGGCCCGGTTCAGGTACCCGAGCACCTCTTCCAGCCTCTGCTGCACGGAAATCCCGTTGGACTGCAGCTGATAGCCGGAGTAGTGCGTTCCGTCATATGCGATCGTTATCCTGTAGCGCCGGGGATTCATTCCGGCACCTGCCATGTTCCGAACACAAGCCATGGTCATGCCGCCTCCTGCATCAGCATGAGAGCCATATAGGCGATGAATGCGAAAACCCACGTCACGCCCTTTATGCGCGAGATCACTCCAGAGTTGCGCGGATGCCTGTAGTTGATGCCGAAGACGGCGATCGACAGGGTCATCGCAACCATTACGGGAATGTCACGGCCCACGACGTGCCCACTGAAGCCGTCAAACGGTGACAAGGTTCCGGCAAGGCCTACGACCACAAGCGCATTGAAGAGGTTGGATCCGACAATGTTCCCGACCACGAGCTCGCCTTCCCCCTTCTTCGCAGATGCGATTGCCGAAGCCAGCTCCGGCAGCGACGTCCCGGCGGCCACCACCGTAAGCCCTATCATGAGATCGCTCACGTGAAGGACGTCCCGCGCGAAATCAACGCACCCCCATACCATGAGGTGCGAAGACAGGACCAGCACCGACAGCCCTGCCACCAGCAAGGAAAGCTCGCGCCATATTGAACGCCGTTCCGATGCCGTTCCACTGCCGCAGGAATCGAAGCGTCCCATTCCAGAGCGTTGGTCATACCAGCAATAGAGCGGCATGATGACGGCAAACGCCAGAAGAAGGCAAAGGCCGCCGCATCGGCCGAACTCGCCGTCACGCAGGAGGAACCAAGACAGGATCGCGACAAGCAGCAGAATCGGCACTGCGACAAAACTTACGGATGACTTCACCCTTACAGGCCATATGATGGACGTCACGCCCAGGATGGCGCCTATGTTGAACGTTGCGCTGCCGTACGCATTGCCGAGCGATATGTTTGAGTGCCCGCCAATGCCTGCGACCAGGGACACCAGCAGCTCCGGCGCGCTCGTGCCAAAGCCAATTACAACCATGCCTACGATCAGCGGGGATATCCCGAATCGACGCGCCAAGGCACTGGCGGAGTCCACGAACACATCGGCGCTCTTCGCAAGCGCAAGCAAGCCGCCGATGACGAACAGGAAAGAGATAAAGACCGGTATGTCTGCGTCTACGCTCAACCGGCGGTCTCCTGGAAGAACATGACCAGCAGGTAGGCTGCATACAGCGCGACCCAAATGCCGCCCTCCGTGCGGGTGATCATGCCTTGCGCCTTGACATTCTTGCAATTCACGCCGAAAAGGGCAATCATCGCGGAAAAGAGCGTCATGACCGGCAAATCCCTCGAAAGTATGAATTCGCTGAAGCCGCTGAACGGCGAAATCGTCCCGGCAACGCCAACGACGGCAAGCGCGTTGAAGAAGTTCGACCCGACTATGTTCCCGATGACGAACTCGTTCTCGCCACGGCGGGCGGAGGCTATCGACGAGGCCAACTCCGGCAGCGACGTCCCGGCGGCCACTATCGTGAGCCCAATGAGCAGATTGCTCACATGAAGCACGTCCCTGGCAAAATCGACGCATCCCCATACCATGATGTGCGATGACGCCACAAGCACCGCAAGCCCTGCGATCAGCCTTGCCCAGTCCCAAAGGCCTGCGCGATGCCTGGGGCCGTCCTGCCTCACTCCACCCTCCGCTTCGGCGGGCTTCGACGTTCTCTGGTCGTACCAGCAGTACACCGGGAGAAGGACCGCAAACGACACAAGCAGCCATATGCCGTTCGCTCGCTCGAATACGCCATCGCTCACCGCGAACCACGAAATGGCGGACGTCAGCAGCAGAAGCGGCACCGCGAACCAGTTCACGGAGGGCTTTACCCTTATCGGCCAGATCAACGCCGTCACGCCAAGGATCACCCCGATGTTGAAGATGTTGCTGCCGTAGGCGTTCCCCAGCGACAGGTCGGCATGGCCGCTCGCACCCGCGATGGCGGAGACCACCAGTTCAGGCGCACTTGTTCCAAAGCCTATTATCACCATGCCTACGATCAGCGGAGAAAGTCCGAATCCCCGCGCTATGGCGGCTGCCGCATCCACAAACACATCCGCGCTCTTGGCAAGGGCGACGAGCCCCCCCAGAATGAAGACTATCGACAGCAGAAGTGGTATGTTTGTGTCAATGCTCATATCGTTTGATCCTGAATGGATTGGTTAACCGCTGCCGTCAATCGCGGCATTTCCCGGTGCAAAACCAGCCTGAAAGGCAGCTGCATGCCCAATGGACGAAGCATCCGCATCATGCGCTGGGAACGGACGTGCACGGAACCAGGCACCTTGCCGTACCTTATGACAGCGTCCAGAAGATGGGCGGCCAGCGATTCCCAAAGCACCTGCAGCGATTCGAGCGTGCCGTTGCGTGGAAACTTCGGGTCGACGGCCATCTTCCGCCAAAGCCGCCGCTCGCCGGTCTTCGCGTCAACCGCGGCGAACATGAAGAGCGTACGTGCCTGAATGTCATCCGTGCGGCACATCGGAATCTGAATGAAATCCACTTCCCATGACACATCCGTATCCATGTCGAAACGGACCGCCTGTGCGCATTTCGCCCTGTCAAGGCTGATCCGCTCCATCCACGCAACGCCGTCAACACTTGGCGGAAGCAGTGGTGCGTCATGCCACCTGCCGTCCAGCCCCTCCTTGCGCGAGAACAGAGCCTGCTCCTTCGCATACATGGCGGGCAATTCGGGATTCTCGTCTATGCGCAGAAGCGTACCGTAGCATTCGTACGCCACGGGGGCGAGACGCGCCAGCGTCTCGCCATCCGGACGGACTGGCACATAGCCTGGCCGGTAGTCGTATATCTCGGCAGACCCATCCTTCAGGCCTATGATTTCATAATGGTCGAAATCGATCATGGAAAGCGCGAACGACAGATCCCTGTTCTGCTGGAATATCAGGAAGTCCCTATATGCATTGAATCCGTTGAAAAGCAGAAGCCTCGCAAGTATGGGGCCTGCAGGCGCTGGGTTTATCACCGCTATCAGAGGCTTGTCGAACAGCTCCGAGACGAATGCCCAGTTATACTTGGACGCCTTCTTCCAGACGTTGAGGGCGACGATTGCCCTTGCGACTTCATCTATGTCGGTTCTGTCCACGCTTCCCTTTCGGCATCACTTGTGATTTGCATCCAATTATAGCATATTGGCGAATGGTGCGGCACGACGCGACCTATGCATCGTCAAGCCATCGGCTCAACTTCATGGAGAAGTTCGCTGATCACCTTTGCCACGCCATCCTCGTCGTTTGAAGCGGCTACGACATCGGCGGCGGCAAGCACATCGGGGTGTGCGTTGGACATCGCCACGCCGATCCCGGCGGCTTCTATCATTGAAAGGTCGTTGAGTCCGTCGCCGAATGCCATGCAGTTCTCAAGGGTCAGGCCAAGATGCTCCGCAAAGCGCCTGAGCGAATTGCCCTTGTTGGCCGAGGATATGTTGAATTCCAGATTGTTCCAGGTGGAGGACGTTATCTTCAGCCCTGGGAACGAGGCCGTCACCTCGTCGCGTACCGCTTCCGCAACCTGCTTTCCGTCCGCAGAATTCCGCGAAAACATCATGACCTTCTGCACATCCCCTTCCGGCGCTGTGCCAAGCAGATGGGACTTAAGCTCCGGCACCGGCTTCCTGAACTCGCGTATCATCTTGAGATAGTGGGCGTCTGTCGCATAGTCGGCGGCTTTCATCTGCAGGGCCGACGTCATCCACCCCCAATTCGAACGGTAGCAATCGTAGATCACGTCGTGACGGTCGAGCAGACGCATCAGATCCACAGCCATTGCGATGGGTATCTCCTCCCGGACAATGGCGGCATCCGTTTCGCGATCATACACCTGTGCGCCATTGACCGTGATCGCGTAGCGCACGAACGGCAAGTCCCGCACGGACTGCGGCATCATCCCGAAGAACCGTCCCGTGGTCGGGACGATGTGCATCCCGGATTCCGCCGCCCTTTCAAGCGCGAGCCTGTTGGCATCACTCAGGCGCTTTTGCGAATCAAGAAGCGTTCCGTCAAGGTCGAGCGCGATTATCCTTATCCGATTGTGGCGATTCATGCTCCCTACCATTCCCCTTTCAGCCGATGCGTCCCACATCGTCTGCGCCGATCAAGCCAGGCCTACGGCCACCATGGGCTCGCGTATGCGCAGCGTCTCTATCGATTTCGCAGCCTTTGTCTTCGGGTCGAACTCTATCACGGCCCCCTCAAGCGTAGCCGGCCCTTCGGCAATCCCGAAGCGGGACGGCATCCCGGTGAGGAACTTTCTTGTAACCGGCTTGAGGTCTCGGCCAATGGAGGAGACATACGGCCCGCACATGCCGAGATCCGTAAGATAGGCCGTACCGTTCTGAAGCACAATGGCATCCGAGGTCTGCACATGCGTATGGGTGCCTACAACGGCGGTCACCCGTCCATCAAGGTAGTGGCCCAGGGTCATCTTCTCGCTTGTGGCCTCTGCGTGGAAATCGACGAACACAGGCACGTCCTTGGGCATTTCGCGCAGACAGGCGTCAGCCGTGCGGAACGGACAGTCCGCAGGGTTCATGAATATGCGGCCAAGCAGATTCAGCACCGCGAACCGGCACATCGGCGTGGCGACCATGATCCACCCCTTGCCTGGCTGGCCCTCTCCGCCGTTTGCCGGACGCACGACATTTGGCAGCCTTTCGATCTCGGACGCGAACTCCTTCTGCCCCCACGTATGGTCGCCGAGCGTGATCGCATCGACGCCGCTGGCGAACATCTCGTCGGCATTCGCGATTACGGCGGCAAGCCCCAGTTCACTGCGCAGCCTCTTGACATGTTCGGCTATCATGCGCCGCCCCGGAGACCCGTTTACGTCCCCCAGCATCAGAATCTTCATCTTCTGCCTCCAAGAGCCATCTTTATGACCGTCTCCGTGTCGGCCACATGCGGATCCGCCTCAAGCACGTCCGCAACCATCTTGCGGGCCGCGTCATCCGTAAAGCCAAGCGCCGTTAGGGCAAGCATCGCATCCCGCAGCATGGCGCGCTGTTCGCCGCCCGACGCCACAGAGGAATTGGCAAGGGCCTCAATCGGGTTCACCTTGTCCTTGAGCTCTACGACGATGCGCTCGGCCGTCTTCTTGCCGATCCCCTTGACGGTCGCTATTCGCTTCGAGTCGCCGTTGGATATCGCAAGCTGGAGATCGCCTATCGTGAAGCCGGAAAGCACCGCAAGCGCCGTCTTGGGGCCTACGCCCGAAACGGCCGTAACCTTGGCGAACATGTCGCGCTCATCCACCGTGGCAAAGGCAAACAGCATCTCGTCGTCCTCACGCACCACGTGGCGAGTGAACAGCTTCACCTCGCTCCCGGTGGCGGGAAGCCTGTCGAAAGTCGAAAGCGGAATCATGGCCTCATAGCCGACACCGCCGCATTCGACAATTACGCTTGCGGGATTCTTCTCCGCCAGCAATCCATTCAGGTACGCAATCATTCATCCTCCGCATTTGGGCGTGGATTATACCAAACCGGGACAGACAATGGAACCATCCGAAGGGATGACAGGGATACGGCTCCGTCACCCCCCGCCGACCTTGGATGCGCTTTTCGTCGCGCCGGCGGAATCGTCGTGCTTCAGGCGGAACAGGCAGGTGACCTTTGTGAAGCGCCCTACCTCGGACTGTATGTCAAACTCATCGGATACGCGCTTGGAGTTCGACAGCCCCATGCCGGCCCCGAAGCCGAGCGAACGAATCCAGTCATTGGCCGTTGACGTGCCGTCGCGGCAGGCCCATTCGATGTCTGGGATGCCCGGCCCGCGATCCTTTGCCTTGATCGTGACCGTGTCGTCCGCAAGGATGAACGTGAGGATGCCGCCATGCGAATGGATGCATATGTTTATCTCGAGCTCGTATGCGGCCACAGCAACCCGCCGGGACACCGAACGGTCGACGTTCCGCTCCTTGAGCAGCTTCTTTATCTCGTTCGCGGCCCGCCCGGCGCTTCCCAGGTCGTTGTGGACGACCGCGAACTCCCTGCGCAGGTAATTCACGCCCGGATGCAGCTCCGGGGCATTCGCGCCACGCGCGGCCTTGCGTTCAAGCTTCCGTATCTCAACCGACAGCTCGTAGAGGAGAGCGCGCATCACGTCGCGCTGGGAGATTATCCCCACAAGCTTGCGCGTAGAGTCAAGCACGGGGAATCGTCCGTACGTGTAGTTGCCGAAATAGCGCAGCGCGTACGCGAGCGGCATCCCGGCCTCAAGCACCACAAGGTTCGTCGCCATGTGCTCGTCGCACGTGTCGCCGATCCATCCGTTGTCGAGCGCGTTTATGATGTCGTTTACGGAAACGATGCCGAAGAGGCGGCCATCCTCGGATACCGGCAGACCCGATATGCGGTTCTCGCGCATTATTCGCTGCGCCTCGCGCATCGTCGTGCCGCGTTCGACGGATATGACCTTCCGCTTCATCACGTCACGCACCTTGAACCGCTGAAGCAGCTCCATTATTATGACGGAACCGTCGCCACCAAGGCTGGATGGATCAAGAGGAACGCGGGCGAAGATGTCGTCGTCCTGCTGCTGTTCGCCCGTGAGTATCGTAGGATTGTACACATCTTCCATCTTGCGGCCTCCGGCTACGTCGCGCTATGTGCGCTTCTCCATCTCAAGGGCGTCGTGAAGCCTTACGCAGGCATCGTATTTGGAAAGCGGGGACGACACCAGCGGGATGTGCAGGTCGTTCGCCACCTTTACCATCGTCTCCGAAAGCGGCTTGGCATTGTGCACCGCCACGCCCATCGCTCCGACGATATGCGCGGTGCGTATCGCCTGGTCGCTCGCGAGCGAAGTCAGGATGAGCGCGTCATCCGCATCAAACAGCAGCACGTCGCTCATCAGATCGCTCGCCACGACGGCGCCAACGACACGCGGACTCGCCGCGTCGCCGGCTACAAGCTTCCCGTCAAGCACCTTCACCACATCAGCAATAGTCATCGAATACCTCCATTGATGTCGATATTATACCAAAAATCCAACTGCGCGCCCCTAAGGCACATTCGGCGATCCGGCATGCTCAACCCGTCTCTTGATCTCGTCCGCGCGGCGCTTGGCCCAGAGGAGAAGCGGAAGAAGCGGCCGCGCCCATGCCAGCACCCATGCGAACAGTTTCGCGCCAAAGCCCCTTGCCGCGATCCGTTCGCGACGGAACCGCGTGCGCAGATCGGCAAGGACGCGTCGGCGTTGCCCCCACGGCAGACCGGGATCGCAGCAGATGGCCTGGGCCTCGTGGTAGAAGACGAGGAACGCGAGTCGCTGCGCCGTCGCGGGGTCGGCGCCCGCCAAGCCGCCCGCCAGGAAGATGCGAAGCTTCTCCTTGGCCCGCAGGAACCAGTTGCGTTCGCGCTTCCAATCCCCTTCCCGCCGGTAGTAGCCCGTGCAGGCCGATGCCTCGAAGCGCAGGTAGTCGTAGAGCGTTGTGCGGACGGCCGCGAGCGTCCCCGCCGACAGGAGGTAGTCGAGAAGGAACATCTCGTCCTCGCACATCGTGATGCCGCGCCGGAAGCGTATCTTCCGCGCCTCGATGAGGTCGCGCCGGAAGAGGCTCGCGACGAGGTAGCCGTTCACGCGGCGCGTCCCGAGGAGGAGCGGATAGAAGACGCGCGCGAGGATCTCCGCGCGTCCGCGCAGCGTCTCCGCCGCGCCCGCGAACGGGAACATGACGACGCCGTCGGCCGTCTTCTCCGGCCCGCAGTCGCAGAGGGCGCCGCTCGCGAGGTCGGCCCGTTCGCGCGCGGCCAGCGCGAGCAGCGTCGCGTAGATCGCCGGGCGCACGCGGTCATCGGAGTCGCAGAACGCGATCCAGTCGCCACGCGCGGCGTCGAGCCCCCGGTTGCGGGCGACGCACACGCCGCCGTTCGGTCCGGAGAGGACGCGGAAGCGCGCATCCCGTGCCGCATAGTCACGGCAGACCGCAAGCGAGCCGTCCGTCGAACCGTCGTCGACGAGAATGAACTCGACATCCGAAAGATCTTGCGTCCGCAACGACTCCAGACAGGCCGGCAGCCGCGCCGCCGTGTTGTAGACCGGGACGATGACGCTCACGCGCGGCGCGTTCACGTGTGGCATCCTCCTTCTTCAATCGTTTGCAAGATCGTCAAGCCCTGTTCCCTTCGTCCACATCCCCGTGCCTCCGTGTGAGCCTCATCCCCCCGCGCCCACTTCTGCTCCAGCACATGATACGGCACCGCATTGTGGTGGTTTACGACCTTCTTCTTTCCCGCCCACTCAAGCATCGGCATGGCGAACCCTCCCATCGTCAGAAGCGAAGAAAAGGTGGCAAATCGTAATCTCACGGTCAAGCATGATGCGCATTACAGGGATTCCTGCCGCGTTGTCCGAAGCACCCTGTCCTTTTGTCGTTGCTGTTTAAGGAAGTAACGTTCGTCTTCAAGATTCGGATCGTTGGCCCTTGGGTTGAACAGCGCAGACATCTTCAATCGAAGCAAATGACCTAATCCTTCCGAGATCATTCCGTAATTCGCAGAGGTCACCCGCCCCCATTCGTTTGTCTGCGTCCGAACGCGATAGATCAGGCACTCGTCTCTCGCCAGTCGAACGTCGTTCGTGACGGCTTGTGCCGTGCGTCCAAAGAACAGATCAAGCGCACGTTCGTACTTCGCCTGAACATCTGCCTGATAGGCATATTTGAACACGCTGTCAGCGTGTCCAACCTTGGCCCTGTAAAATCCATCGGCACAATGTGGGAATCTCAGATGAAGGTTGTTCGCAAAAGAAAGCCAGTCGTCGGGGTCGCGAGAAGCCTCAAAAAGCAGATGAACGTCATCGCGCTTCCCCGACCCAAATGGCGGGCACCAATCGAGTCTCTCAAGGTCAAATTTGAGAACTTCATTCGTTGCCGGATAACAAAGGCCAACATCGCCATGATACGTCATGGCAACCGGATTGCGAACACGGCGAAGGAAGACTTCTTCCCGCTTTGCTCCCTCTGACCATTTTCGGGTCTTGCAGACAGCGGCCTCGGACAAGACACGCACAGATCGACGAGAGAACGAATCATAGTAGCCGTCCTTGCTGACCTCAACGACAGAACGCCCGATACATGTGGGACTTGAGGCGCGGAACGCCCCCCTTGCATCCGTAACGCCTTTTTGGACGTCCTCTTTCGTCGGCGCAACGAGAAAGGCGATTGAGACATTGGCGTTCGTCACTGGGCTGCCGTCTTCATTCCGTACTATGACTTCGACCTCGGCCAAGGCACCGTCGGCAAAGGGATTGTACGCAGCGACGCACACTTCGGCAATCGTTAGCCCACAAAGCAAGAAAACCTTTTTCATCGCAGATTGCCCTCCTTCACAATTCGGCTGAAGACCTTATGAAGATAATAATAAGCCACGTCTTTTACGTCTGAATGAAGAACACAACCGGCAAAGTCGCGATGACGCCCTTGAAGGTCATACCCATTGGGCAACAGATCCGGATCGTTCATGTCAATCGAAGTGATGCCGGCACGAGACAAATCCGTAATGCCTGCCGCTGGCGAGAGAGCCGGGATGCCCTGCGCCAAATGGAAATCTGTCTCCAATCGAGAACTGCTCGGATTGTTCATTGAAGGAGGGTTGAACCTGAACACCATATTCGTCCTGAAGACGGAGCATTCCGTCACGGCATTCGCTTTTTCCGCCGACCATTTTCGGAATCCAAGGGCCGTCTTGCCAAATCCCCATCCGGCCCAGTCGGTCGTTCCAAACCTGTCGATGAATCCTTTTCTGCCTTTGAATATCTCCTGCTTATGCCACGCCCACCTGCCTTTCGTACTGCTGTCGCCAGCACCAGCCAATGTAGGCGGATTGTGTGAATCCGTGTAGATTGCCAACACCTCATCGCCTGAAGAATAAAAATTGATGGCAACTGGAGCAACCTTGTTGAAGCGATTCTTCCATGTCAGGTTGTGCCGCGCGTCATTCGTGGGGAAGAGTTCGTGCCATCGGGATGTCCAGCATTCGCTTCGGTATTCCATCCACTCGTCCTGAACAAGGTGATTGGACGGATTCGCGTCTGACAGCGATGCGTCGAACGCCTCAGACGGAATCGCAGAATCAAGCATGATGAACTTGTCGACTTGCATGGCATGGTCTTGGATGGCGCTTGCGGCCACCATCGTTCCAAGGCTGTGCGCGATGACGACGCGACGGCCGCTGAATCCATTGACATAACTGGAAAGGCGCGCGGCAGTCACAAACGCATTTGAAACATTGATGTGATAATCCCAGTCCGCGCCGAGATCAGAATCCCATGAAATGGCGTGGAATTCCATTCTTGCTCCGGCCTGCCACAGTCGCTTGAACATCTCGGACGCCCAGACTTGAGCCCCTTCTGCCGTGACATTCGCCCCATGTACCCAAAACACATGGGGCGGATCTGACGCAAGCGTCGACTGAGCCAACACCAGAAGGGCAAAGCCGAAGATTCCAATCGTGTTGACGATCTTCTTCTTTCCCGCCCACTCAAGCATCGGCATGGCGAACCCTCCCATCGTCAGAAGCGAAGAAAAGGTGGCAAATCGTAATCTCACGGTCAAGCATGATGCGCATTATACCAAAATCCCTGCATCGACCATCTGACCTTCAGGATTGCAACCGCCTTTTGGCCTTGAACCAGAGCTCGTTCCAGCGCGCGGTCGCTCGGTTGAAGGCGAGGCGGTCGCGGCGGAGCGAGGACGGCACGTCGCCGGGTAGCTCCAGCCCCTCGGCCACAGCCCATTCCACCGTCGAGACGACCGTCTCGATGTGCCGCGCCGAACGCGGCGTCCACCCTTCCCACGGCTTCGGGCGTCCGATGAAATGGAGGTAGATTCGTTCCGGGTCGCGGTCAAGCCCGTAGGTCTCCGTCACGCGCGGCGCGTCCGGCAGGAAGGCGAGACAGGCGTTGAGGCACGACTCGTCAAGCTGGTGGTAACTGGCGAGCGAGCGGTCGACGACGCCGGCGTCCCCCTTCGGGAGGCGCATCATGAGCGCGTGCCAGACGAGAAGAAAACGCTCCTGGGAACGCGCAAGCGAGAGGTAGCATGCCGAGCAGGAGCGGAATGAGGCGACGAACCTCTCCGTCACCCCGGGAAGCGCCGCCGCATCCAGCCCGGCGGCGGTCGCGACGTCCTTGCGCCACGCCGGCAGGATGCGCCCGAGGTCATATCCCTTCGGAAACGCGCCCGGCATCTCTGCTGCGCACCGGCGGCGGACGCGTATCTGTGCAACGTCCGGCGGCAGAAGAAGATTCGAGCAATTGCCCTTGAACATCGCGTCGGAATCAGCCCATGTCACGTACCCAGACTCCGCCGCGAGCATCACCTCCGCCTTGTGGCAGGTGAGCGAATGGTCGGCGTGGTCGAGCGAGACGAGGCGCACGCCGCCGAACTGCTCCAGCACGCGGCGGTCACGGTCCGTGAACCCCTTCGTACCGACGATCACCGGCTCGTCCATGCCGAAGCGGCGCATCGAGGCGATGAGCAGAAAGAGGCCCCACAGGTAGTTGTGGTCTCCGGCGGTACAAATCGTGTTATTCTCCATATTACTTTCATGGTTTTCCGTGAATTATACCAAATTCCCGACTTACACGGCATCTTGCGTCTGACGTTGCCGCGAAATGGCACGCTGTGCGGCTTTCGCATATGGCAGAGCAAACCTTCACCCGCTTGAATCCGCATTTTGCTATAATGTTCGGCGTTTAAGTCTGCAATTTGAGATTAAAAAGGGAAGCATTCAATGGAAAAGGCATCGCCCTTGACTCCTGCCTCGGATACGGATATCCAATCGCGAATCCTGACGATTCGCGGCGTCCAGGTCATGCTTGATAGCGATCTTGCCTTGCTGTACGGAGTGACGACGAAGCGCCTAAATGAGCAGGTCAAACGCAATGTCGCCCGTTTCCCCGCTCGATTCATGTTTCGCCTCTCACATGAGGACATTGAGAGTTTGAGGTCGCAATTTGCGACCTCAAAGGAATTGGGCGCGTTCGCAGACACGCCTTTGAGGTCGCAATTTGCGACCTCAAAACGAGGCGGAGTTCGGTACTTGCCGTACGCTTTTACCGAACACGGCGTTACGATGTTAGCGTCCGTATTGAACTCCAAAACGGCCGTTGCGGCATCGGTTCGCATTATTGACACCTTCGTTGCCATGCGCCGCACCTTGGCTTCACTTGCCCCGCTCCTGACACGCATTGAAGCCACAGAACGTCGCCAGATTGTCGACCAGTCGAAAAACGACGCAAACCAAGCCCACAACGAAGAACGCTTCAAGCTCATCTTCGACGCGATGAACGACAAGAAGTTCCCGCAGCAGAAGGTCTTTTTCGACGGGGAGTTCTTCGATGCGTTCGTACAGATGAAGAAATTCATCCGCCAGGCAAAGAAGGAACTCGTGGTCATCGACCCCTACTTTGACGATTCCTGCCTGCCGCTTATTGCGCAAAGACGTCCAGGTGTTGTGGTGACGATTGTGCGGTCGTCGAAGAAAGCGGCGAACAGTCTTCACGCGGTAGATGTCGCACAGTTCAACAAGCAACATGCGAACGCGCTCACGGTCAAGCTGACGGACAAGTTCCATGACCGTTATCTCATTATCGACAATACGGCGTTGATCCATGTGGGGGCGTCGCTCAATTGCCTCGGCAAGCGATGTTTCGCGTTCTCGACATTGGATGCGGCATTCATCCCAGACATCATGGCACGGGTGCCGTAATTCAGCCGCACCCGTTGCGGCATAG
>SAMEA104315424__coassemble_873_pt1 | contig 16581 bp, 7 predicted proteins | sample SAMEA104315424__metabat2_low_PE_034 | metagenome-assembled genome bin SAMEA104315424 (sample SAMEA104315424) | gut metagenome | biome: Monkey gut; feature: monkey-associated habitat; material: faeces | place: China | collected 2013 | reverse complement strand
CGCCCTCCGCGCAGCCAACCTTCCTATCGGCATGTCGTTTTCTTTGCCGTACAGACTCCTTTCATTCTGTTAGTTCTGCCGAGCTTCGCTTGGCGCACCATCCGATTTCTCCTCTTGGGTGTCGTTTCAACCCCTATTATGGAGAATCGGATGGCTTTTTTCAAGCCCTCCGCCCCGCCGCCGAAGACGGGTTGCAAACAGTCGCCCGTCCGGCCAGCCAGCGCTTTGGGACGCGCTGGCCGTCCGGGCGACCGTTCACAACTCTGCGCGCTTTTCACCTCAAGAATGCCTTTCTCCGGCTAAGTCCGACCCACACTTATACCCGAAGCCTCTCTTTTTCTTGCGCCAATAATATAGCATATCACTTGACGCGGCAACCAACCGATCAGGCAACAGAAAAACAACCGATCCGGCAGTCTGGTTTTGCTATACTACCATGCCATGAAACGACATGTACTCCTTTTCCAGTCCAGCATTGACAAGTCCTGGCGCGACAAGTTCGAGGGCGTATCCATCTTCGCACGGAGCGTCGGCTGGCAACTTCACGTCATAGGAGCCGACACGCCGCCGCCAAGCAACCGTCATCGTTCGCTTACAATCTCGTCCACAAGGTAGGGTATGCTCATGCAGTGCATATCGGCGACGCCATCGCGCATCAGGGCGTAGGTCTGCGAGCCATAGAACGCCTTAAGAGCCTCGTCAAGCGTACAGCCCGTGCGTTTCGCATACGCCTCCACCACATGCGCAAACTTCATGCGCAACAGGTTCTTGTTCGCCGTCATCGCGCTTCGCTCCCGATGAACTTCAATACGGACAACGCGGCCTGCGTGCGAAGACAGATTTGAAGGTTTGGCGACTGCAGACGCAAGCGATCAATCGTCTGTTCCTTGGACGCAAAGCCGTCGAAGAACGCCTCCAGCGTATCGAAGACCCTGTCGTTCGCTACGCCGCCAACCACAATGTCCCAATCTGAGACGTCCGCCTCGGCACGGCAATCAACGATGAAATCAAGCCACTCCTCGGAATACGAATCGAATGTCAGAATCTTCAGCCGCCCTGCCGCCGCCTCGTCGTATTCATAGCGAGACAGACACGCAGTACCCGTTCGCCGCTTGCGTTTCTCGCACCAACGCTCTGCCTGCCGAAGGATCGGCGTGACGTAGAATCCCGCCCCAAAATCAACCGCCTTGCGCGAATGCGTCAAATCCGACACGGCAACAGCAGCTTCTCCACCATGCCAGACCGTCATACGCGAACCCCCGTTCATTCATGACTTCGCGGATGTCATTGACGATGTATTCGCGCCCCTGCGTATGAAGCACATCATAGCTTGGCACGATGTATTGGTTCAGGATGTCGCCAGGCCCCGTGAGCGCACGATAGACGGCATCGGACGGCTTTCCGAGCGCTTCCGCCACATTCTCAATGCAAAACACAGCGAACTCAAGTTCGCGGTCGTTCTTGATCGGCTCTCGTGCGGTTGTCGTCACAAACATTTCTCCCGTTTCCGCAAATTATACCAAATCTGCGGCTTCGCAAATGCGTCGGCGAGGTTCTGCGCCCACTGCCCACTCGCTTTTTCATCGGATGCGCCCCCCGCCACGCTGCGCCGGACAACGCCCCGGAACGGTCGCCTCCGCCGTCATAAGCGAAGCGCGGTCGCGGCAGACAACGCGGTAGTCGCCGGGGGCATCGTCGAGATTGCATGGCACCGACACGCTGGCAACGCCCCCTTCGGCCGCGAGATACCCGGCCCCGTCCAACTCCGCGCCCGCAGCGTCATAGATGCGGATCTCGACCGGCAGCAGTGCGGAGACGGGCCGGCCATACGCATCCATGACCGCCAGACGGACGTCAATGCAATCGCCTCTGCGCCCGGCTTTCACGTCGATGGAGGCGATCGGCTCATGAAGGAAGGCGAACAGGCGACCATCGCACGTATCGAAGCTGACCGGCACGCGAACCATGCCGCCTTCGCGCACGAACGAAACGCGGCCGCCGCGCGAGAGTTCGTAGACTGCGCCGATACGCCCCTGCGCATCTCGCATCGTCACCGACCCCTCGGTCGGCAGCCCCTTCTCCATCATCCTCCCCCATTGGCCGACGTAATCGCCGAACGTGCGGTTATCGTTGACTGCGACAAGATAGTCAACGTCCCTCCAGCGCCTATTGTAGACGACGATGTCTGCCGACGAGCTGTCGGAACGCGCCTCGTAGCGCCCCTTCAGCGCTTGGCGGAGCCGCTCCGCGTTCGCGACCATCGACAGCTTAGCCTGGCGCGTGTCGCGACGGGCCTGTGAGAGTATGGGGTTCCCGCCCGGGTCGCTCTCCTCGATGCCGGCGACCTGGTCTTCCTTCGGCGGCGCGGCAAACCGCACCGTCGAGACTGTTACGTCGGCCTTCAGGGACTTGAGCAACTCGCCGTCGCCGACGAGAATGCCGCCACGCGCCTGAAATTCCCTCAACTTCGCGATCAGAGTCGGCGTCAGATAGCGACAGTTCGGCGCGAAGACAACTTTGACGCCGTCGAGCCTGTCGCGCAGGATGGTTTCCTCATAGACGACTTGCGGATCGAGCCGCGCGCGCTGCAAGAATGTCACGGGCGGCGCGTTCCAGCCCATGGCGAAGGGCGCGCCCATCACGACCGAGGTGAAGCTTTCAAAGACGGCGACATCCGGCGTCGCGCGGCCAAGCTTCAGCAACGTCGGCCCGAGTGGCGCGAGGACGTCCTTCAGGATGCCGCGCATCCGCCCGCCAAGTTCGGGACACGAATACGGATACCAATAACTCCCGCTGTTCTGCACACAGTTGAACGGATAGAAACCGTAGCCGTGCATGGGCTTGGCAAACATCGACCAGCACGCCTCTGTCAGCACGTCCGGCGGGATCGCCAGGAACGTCGCGTCCCTGAACGCCCCCATCCACGGCGGCAGATTGGCCGGTGTCACGTTTTCCGGCGCGACCTGCCGGCGGTAGCACATAAGCTGCGTATGGATCATGGCCTTCTGCCCTATCCGCCCCGCCGTCATGGCCAGCACTTCCTCCGCCGCCCCCGCCGCCGCCATCGGCTCGGGATTGGCATATATCCACTGGCTGAGCATGTCCACCGTGCCGCCAGAACCCCAGCGGGGCGGACATCTCACGCCCGGATCCCAGAACGTCGTGAAGTCACCTTTCCCCGCCGCGCCTTTTCGGAACGCCCGCGCCGCCGCGCCCACATAACGCGGCCATCCATCGCCATCGCGCCAGAACCAGCGATAATAGGCGAGGTTCGGATCGTCCTCCGGCACAACGCCGTCAGGATAACGCCGCCGCGCCTCCGCCCAGCCCATCGTCCGCCCGGGAATATCCTTGGGCATCTCGCGCCCGGTCTCGGCCCTGTAGCGCACCGCATCGCCGCCCCACGACGGCTCGGCACCGTCGCGCCGCTCGGAATAGGGCACCACGAACCGGAAGGCCGGATGCGCCGCAAGCAGACGGCCGTAGCCGCTCCACGAAGGCTCAAGGGCCTTCAGGAGCCGCTCGTCTCCTGACTCGAGCCTTACAGACGGACCGCGACGGCTACTGACACGCATGACGGCACCAGTCGCATCACGTCGTGCGTAGTCGTCCGGCGAGACGCCTTCAGGCAACACGATGTCGAACTTTCCGGAGAAGCCAAAGCCGATACCATTGACAAGTGCCTCGTCAAGAGACTGCCCAAACGCCTGCAGATAGCGGTTGGTCAAAGACAGGTCGTTCTTCACCGTGAAGTCGCTGGCGTCGCCATACAGTCCGCCGGTGAAGCCCATCGCTGCGGCGTTCTCGACGTCGTCGTTGCTGTCCTGGATGAGCGCCGTCATTCGCGGCGCATGTAACGGACCGATTCCCGTCCGCAGGGTCTTATCGGCAGTCACCTCCCGCCCCGACGGGTCGAGACCCGAGAGCTTAACGCGCATGTCGCGCCAACCGGGCTTCATGCGCGTCTCGACAGGCAGCTCGAACGTCACGATTCCGCCGGGCGCGACCGTACCGATCTCGACCGAAACGCACGAGAGGACTCTGCCATCCTTCGCGAGCTCCACCGTCGCACGAAGGCCATGCGTTTCTACATCGCAGAAACTCTCCGCCGCCAGACGGCACGTCGCCCCACGTTCACCGCGAAGGAATGCCGCGCGAGAGACAAAGCGCACGTCGAACAACTGTCGCCTGAGCGGCAATAGCCGGACGCGCCGTAGAACGCCGTCAAGCGGAAAGTGGTACGCGCAAGTCCGATCGCCGACTACAGTCTTGAACTTCTCGCCGCGCGCGATCCGCCCCGTACGCTCGATCAGACAGTCCTTGGCCTTGCCAGCGAACTCGATCCGGACATGCCGGTTGGCGTCGTAGGTCAGGACGAAGCGCACCGCCGTCCCGAGCGGGATGAGACTGCCCGGGCCCTTCAGGGCGACAAGCTCGTCGCCAAATCCGAGATAGACGGTGGGCGTCCAACTGCCCTTGTACTCGGTGATCGCCACGCGCAGGCCCCGCTTCGGGGCGTCGGCGCCCATGACAGAGCCCATGTCGTCATAGAGAAGCGACTCGTGCCAGGTACACGTCGTTCCGGTCGCGGGGTCAGTCAGCCCGCCCGCCGTCAGCTCGGCCTCGAAGCGAAACGCCTCGGGATAGTCAACGGCGTGGTCCAGCTGAAAGCCACCGGCCGCAAGACGGTTCGTCACATCGGCCGCAACGAGCCCCTCGGCGGTCACGCGTGCGCCATCACGCACCTTCCCGCCTGTCGGCACGCCACTGGTGAAGTCCAGGTCCAACGACTCGGCCAAACCGGAGAAGACGGCAAGTGCGATCCCCGCCGACAGCAAAAGATGCGAAGACATCGTCTGTGCCCTCCTTGCATGTTTCAGAGACAGGGCCTACCGAAAGACGACGATTGTGCCCGACATGTGCTGCGCCAGGTATGTGACCGTGCCGTCCGCGTTCTCCTCGCGGGCGAAGCGGTTTACGCCTTCCAGCACGGGTTCGCCCACGACCGCGCCGACAGTGGCAATTTCCGTCCACCGGCCACGCTTCGGCAGCCGCGCGTCCAGAACAAGCCGTGCGCCACGGGCAAACTTCAGCGTGCCGGCGCCTCGAATCGGGTCCGCGAGGGTGATCGCGTGCGTCGGCGTGTCGATCGTAAGCGTCGCTCCGCCAAGGACGCGCAGCGCGCGCGCCTCGATAGTCGTGGTCGTCTCGACGCCTGTTTCCGGGCCGTATGTCCAGGGCTTGTCTGCCCGCAGCGTCGCCTCGGTGTCAACCGCCAGGCGAACGGCGTGTCCGGGAGCGTCCGCCGTGACGGTCCTGAAACCTCCGGACGTAAACGAAATGCCGCCGCCCAGATTCACCTCGCAGTCGCCCGACGCATAAGACTTCGTCGTCTCGACATGCAGCTTGCCAGTGCCGCGATAGCGCTGTATGCGCCCGCCCGTCAGAGGACACATCACCATCATCTCGCCGTCAACCGCATGCACGCGCTCCGGCGTCCACGACGGCGCATTCCACCCGTAGACCGCACTGTCGCCGGCCTCGAAGCGCAACTTGGCGTTCTCATCGACAGCGAGGGAGGCAAGGGCCGTGTATGGCTCGGCATTGGCCTTAACCGTCACGCTGCCGCCCGGCAGCACCTCCATGCGCGTCTCGCGCCCGCCGACCATGGCCTCGTAGAAATTCAGCTCGCCGGGAACTGTGACCTCGCCACCAAAGCGGATGTCGCCTTTCACGTAAAGCGAACTCGCCGGTGTCACGGGGCCCAGCACCGTGACGTACGAATTCGACGCGACAATGGAGATCTTGCTCTGCGTCGTCTTCAGTCCGTCCTTGAAGAGAACGGGGAAGCGCGATTCGGAAATGAAGTTGGGGCTCGTGCCGCCGCCCCAGGCAATCGTGTTGACCGGGCCGTCCTTGATCGCCAGAGGACCGCACGTCGGGAGGAACGTCCACTTTGTCGTCCGATACCCCGTGTAGCAGTTCCAGGACACCGTCTGGCGCGCCATGCCGCCAATGTAGACCTGGGCATTCGCAGAATGTTCCGGCACACTCCCGCCGTACCAATTATCCTTCGTGGACCATTTGTCGTCAACCGTCGACTCGCCCGTCCAGAGATACTGATTGGCGCCGGGCGTAAATGTCCGCGCAAGCTGAACTCCGTTCCACAAGAAGGCCGCGTAACGCGGCGTCTCGTCATCACCACCGCTGACGACATAAACCCGATAAGTTCCGCCGTCGTTTCCGTTGATGGCGATCTTCTCGGCAATGGACGACACATCGCCGCCGTCGGGCCGCGAGACGAGCGGATAGGCGACGTCGACGGGGCTCTCCGGCAGCGTGTAGGAGATCGTCGCCGTCGGTTCAATCGTAAACATCCGCGCCTCTATGTACGGCAGACGGTTGGCGTCGGCGAGAGTACAGTCCATCACGACATTGGCATTAGCCTCCAATGTCAGGCTGGCCGCCGAGAGGGGACCTGCAAGGCGCAGCGTCGAGCCTTGGCGCACAATCACGTCTCCAATCGGCCGGACAACGTCATTCTGCTTCCAGACGAACGTGCCTCCACCCGTCACCTCTATGGACGTGCCGGGACGCGGTAGCCCCTGAAGAATCGTAATCGTCCGCGGCGTTGAGAGGTCTTTGCAGTCGAGAGTGTCGATCCTGACCTTCCCGCCGATCTCGAACGTAGAGGTGTTCTTGAAGAGAGCCCAGTCGTTGCCATGGGCGCGAATAAGCAGGTCATCGCCGAAGACGCATTTGGCCAAGGTGCCCAAATAGACCTGTCCGGCGGGTGCCAGCGTGTCGAGATCCCAGTGGACCGTGCATTCATTGTTCACGAAGACGGACCCACCGTACACCTTCCCCCGCCCCGTCACCATCGTGTCGGCGCTAAAACGCACTTTAGCCGCAGAGCTGTTTGTCAGGTACAAGATGCCGCCGAAATCTGCCGCTGCGCCCTTTTTCGTGAACGATACGGCATCGGCGCCACCGGCAAGCAGGCAGTCGAGCACCGTCCCATGCCCGCCAAGACAGCGCACGTCATCCGCCGGGATGGCATGCTTAGTCCGCAGCGTGCCGCCAACAAACGAGACCGTGGCCTCTGCGTCAAAAGTCGGCCTCGCCAACGACTCCGACGCATCTACGACGCCGCCGCAGAGGTTGAACCGGCTGTCTTTGTAAATGCTCGGACGCGCCTTGAGGTATCCGCCTCTGACGGTCAGGCAACTGCCGCCCTCGCGGAGGTATACAGCGCTCGTCCCGCCGTCGAGCCCCGTCATCTCTCCGCCGTTGAAGACGACAAGCGCATTGGCGACCTGCCCGTCTATCGCCGGGGTCTGCAGGCAGCAGCCATCCTCACAGACGATCTTGCCGCCCACGCCAAAGATGTATATAGTCTCGCGCACGACGATGGACGCCCCTCTTTCAAAGCGCACGAGGCCGTTCACGTCGAGGTAGTTCGCCTCAAGCTCAATGTCCCGAAAGCGCACGTCCAGCCCCTTGAGAAAGCGCGGGCGCTCGGCATACGAATTCTCGCTGGCCGTAAGCGTGATCTTGTGAGGGCCGGTCAAGGTCAACACAGGCGGCACCTCGCTCCCTTCGCGTAATGCCGTGCCCATCTTGTAAAGCGTGATGTCGCGGTCGATCTCGACCGTCGCGTCCTCGGACGGATCGAAAATCACATCGTCATCGGCGATGCCGGCGACGCATCCCGGCGCGCGCGCCGCCACTGTGCCGTTCACTTTCCAGTTCGCTACCTCGGACCATTTTCCCGATCCTCCTGTCCAGACAAACGTCGTGCCGGCGAAGGCTTGAACAGTCAACGCAAGTGACACTGCGGCCGACAGCAGACCTGATGCCCCGCATGCGTGCCGACCTGCCGCACGCGGCTTTCCGTCGAACGCTTCTCCAAATTGGTGCGCCATGCTTTCCCTCCTCTTATGGTTTGGATAGTTTGGTTAGAAACGGCGGCAATTATATTTGTTTTTTTTTTCTCCTGTCAAATCCGCATGTATGTTTTTTTGTCGATCGAAAAGCAAGTGGGCAGGGGCGACGGAGAGCCCCGCCCGTTTAGCCTTGCAAGCGAAAGCGCCAGCTTCCCCGCGCAGACGGGAAGCGGGGAAAGCCCTGTATCACATTCCGTCCAGCGCAACGGTGATGCCAACGGATGCCGCGACGCCTTCTGCCGTTGTGCAGGTGATCGTATGGCCACCCACAGAGAGTTCAACCGCGAATGGCGCGCCAACGGCGGATTCGCCGACGGGGATGCCGTCAAGGAGCCACCAGAGCCGCCCGGGCTTCGTCCCCCCAACAGCCTCGCAGATGAGCCGCTGCTGCCCCATCCCCGGAACGCATCGGATCGTCGCGCCATCCGCCGGACGGACAATCGCAAGCTTCGCGGCGTCGGCGGCAGCCGCGTGTGCGACAGCGCCGCCGCAAGGAAGGAACGGGGTGCGGCCGCGGAGAGCCCTGCCAGTCTCCGTCTTGCGGCATTCCGCCGTCGCCGGAAGTCCAGTGCTTGCGCATATCTTCCGCCTTGCGACATCCTCCGGCTCCTGGAACCACGGGGCGTCGTTTCGCGGATAAAGGGACCGGGCGATCTGCCAGCAGACAGGCGCGCTCGCCTTCGCGCCGACAAGTCTCGTGTCGCCGAAACCGCCCGACTTGTGCCCGCACCACACGCCTACGGCATACTCGGGGTTCCAGGCGACCGTCCAGGCGTCGCGATGCGCCGCGCTTGTGCCGGTCTTCCACGCAAACCGCGCAGTCTCGACATCCGCCACATGCCCTAACGCCGCATGGCTTCGTGCCGTCCCCGAGAGAATGTCCGAGACGAGAAACGACGCCCCTTCCGAGAACACACGCACCCCTTTGCCGTTCGCGTCCGCAAATGCTTTCGGGGGAAGATACACCCCTCCACGCGCAAGCGCCGCAGACGCCGCGACAAGCTCAAGAAGGCTCACCTCGACGTTCCCGATCGCCATGCCGAGGCCAAAAGTCTCGTCGCCGGCAGTTAGGTGGCGGAACCCAAGCGCGCGCAGCGTCGTGCCGAACTCGGAGATGCCGACACGGGAGAGAAGCTGCACGAACGGGATGTTGAGCGACAGCACGAGCGCATCCTGCACCGTGACGCGACCGCGATGGTGCGCATCGAAGTTCGCCGGACGGTACCCGGCATACGAGCACGGCTCATCGCGCAAGCGCTCCTCCGGCGTCGCGAGGCCTCTGTCGAACGCGAGCGCCGTCAACATCGTCTTAAGCGTCGATCCCGCCGGACGCGGCGCAAGGGCCGTATTCACCTGGCCGCCGTCCCTGTCGAAATAGTCCCCGCTGCAGGCAAGCGCCAGCACGGCTCCGTCCAAGACGCGCATGACTACCGCGGCGGACGAATAACCGCCGGCACGCGCCGCCTCCGCAACCGCCCGATCGCACAGGCCTTGCACGTCGGCGTCAAGCGTAGTCACGCGATCACCTCCGAGCCACGAAGGCGCGCCGCCTCCGCACGCCTGCGCCATGGCCCAGTCGCAGAAGAACGGATGGCGGAACGGACGAGGCGCGCGGCACACGACCGGGCGGACGGTCTCCGCCGCCTGTCGCTGCTCCTCCGTTATGTAGCCAAGCGCCCGCATCCGCTCCAGGACGTATGCCCGACGGCGGAGCGCGGCGTCAATGGACCGGTCTGGACGGAACCGCGACGGCGCCTGCACCATGCCGGCGAGACACGCCGCCTCGCCCAAGCCAAGCTCCTTCGCGCCCTTCCCGAACCAGCCGTTCGCCGCCGCCTCTATCCCTACGAGGTTTGAGCCGAACGGGGCGCGGTTCAGGTACTGCGAAAGTATCCACAGCTTTCCCCTCTTCCGTTCCATCTTGAGGGCGCGAATCGCCTCGCAATATTTCTGGAACAGGCTCTTGGGATGCGGCGCGATGAGCCTCACGGCCTGCATCGTGATGGTCGATGCGCCGGAGACGCGCCTTCTTGTCGCAATGTTCTGGAACGCCGCCCGGAGTGCGCTGAACGGGCGCACCCCACGATGCGTCCAGAAGGTTCCGTCCTCAGATGCGACAATGGCCTTCACGATCCAGTCGGACGGATCCGCCATGTAGTACGGGCGGCAATCGGTGTCGCCCGGGCCAAGCGAGACGCGCATCACGCGCCCCGCCGCGTCACGCAGGACCGTTCCGCCCGCATAGTCGTCAGCGCCGGAATCTGTCCAGTCGATCAGAAGCCAACTCGCAAACAGGCCTGCGGCGAGCGCAACAGCGCACAGCGGCGCACCAACCCCAAGCAACGTCCACAGGACTCTCTTGCGACTGGTCATCGCTTCTTTACGCTAATGCGCGACGGCGCCGTCTGAGCAAATATGTCCGGCGCGTACATTGCCTCCACACGCACGCCGGGGAGGATGAAGTCCCCGGCCGTCACTGCGCGAACCGCCGAATAGAACACGATCGGCCTCCCGCCGGATGGCTCCGGACCGAGCGTGAGAGGGCGCGAAAACACGATCATGCGGTCGTCACGTGTGTCGCTGCGCAGCACCCAGTCGGTTCTGCCCTTGCCTCGTGCACGGGCGAACGCCGCCGCAACCTCTGGACGGTCCGGCTCAAGACCCGCCGGGAGAAGCTCCTGCACAACGAGGTCGCTAATCTCGAGATCGCGATCCGCTGCAAGCGTTATCTCGCTGATCAGCAGCTCTCCGCGAGTCAGGTTGGCGAGATCAGCTGGCTGACCCTCCGTCGTCACAAACCTCCTCGACACCGTCACGAGCCTATGCGCGTTCGTGACCGATGCCGCCTCCGGGAGCGCAACGCATGAATACGAGACGAATGCATTGTCCCCGCCGTCGTTGCGCAGCGTCAAGGCGCCGCCGCCAACGAACCTGCGCGTTCCGCCGGCCGAAAGCCGCTCTCCCAACGGCTTCCCGTCCAGCTCAAGCGTGACGGACGGCCGGCCGTCATCCATTCCGTGCAGACGGTAGTAGGCGGCAAGCGCCAAGAGCGCATGGGCGTTGTCGCCGGTAGTCCCCCAATGGAATCGCGCACGGTCGCGCCTTTCCTGGAGATAGGCGACAAGCTTCCCGAGACGCGGATCGTTGGCGTCCATCTCCTGCAACGCGAGCAAGGCGAAGGCCGACTCCTTGACGCCCGTCGGATTCATGGCCGCCTCGGCGAGAAGCGCACGAGCGCGGATCGGATCGCCAAGGCGGACGAACGCACGGGCGAGGCGGGCGCGGGACAGGAGGGGAAGCCGATCGCGAATCTCGTAGAGCGCAAACGTACGGTCCTTCTCTGGCGCGCCCGCAACGGCCAGCGTGTGGCAGGCGTATGCGGCCTCGTTCGTGTCGGCGGAGTGCGCCCAACGCTTGAGGAGCGTGCGGACGCGGCCGAGCGCCAAGCGGTCAACCGAATGTCCCGCAGAGCCCGCCTCGACGAGGAAGTGCGCCGCGTAAAGCGACACCTCGCGATCCCATGGCGGGCAATTGCAGTCCGGCCACATCGTGAAGTCGTCCGAACGAAGCATCGATGTCACGCGCGCAATGCCGTCCGCAACGATATCCTTGAGCTCAGCGGCCTTGCTCGTCCGTTCGGACGGCAGGCGCGCCATGACATCGTCCGCGACGATCAGCGGGAACATCCGGGATGTAGTCTGCTCAAGGCATCCATGCGGATACTCGGCAAGGTAGTCAAACGCGGCGACGAGTTCGGCGGCAGGCGATCCCGATACAGCAACCGTGCGCCGCGTCGCGCCGGGAAGCGTCCCTATTCCGCAGGCATTGGACGACGCCCACGTCTCGCCCGGTCGCAGCGACACGACGCCGGCCGTTTCCCGCCACGGCACGGCGGGGCGGATCGGCAAGCTGACAATGCTCTTCCGGTTCTCGCCGCACCCTGTCGCCCTGAATGTCAGCGTCCCCTCTCCGACCTGCGGCCTTGCCGCCGCACGAAAGGTCAGGGTATGCGATGCGCCGTCTCGAACCGCAACGCGGCCTGCGGCGCGGTCAATCAACGCCACCGCGCCATTCGCCGACACTCCATAATCGATCACATCATCCTTGCCGCTGCGGTTGGACAGCGTAAGCGTGACGTCAAAGCTGTCTTCCGGTGCGGAGAAGCGCGGAGCATCAGGCTGGAGCACGAGCTTCGGGCACACCTTCTGCCGCACGGAGGCGCAGCCGGTCGCACGCGGCGTATACACGAGCGCCGTCACTCGCGTTTCTCCGACAAATTCAGGAAGCTCGAAACGCAAGTCGGCTACGCCGTTCGTAAGCGGCAGGTCAAGCCGCCAGAGGGCGAGAGGGCGGAAGCGGCGGCTCGCCACGGGGCTAACCCGGTTCATGAGTTCCGCGAGACCGTCGCCACCGGTCTTCACGCCTGTCGCCCGCAAAGGTGCGCCGCAAACGGGCAAGAGACGTCCGTACAGGTCGAAGAGAGGGTGGTTTCCGCCGCGTGCGGACGAGAAGAAGCCGATCGGATCCGGCGTAGGCTCAGACGTCAGGAGGTTGATGCCCTCGTCAACGACTGTTACGACGGCGCGTGCATCGTCAACGGAAAGGCCTGACGCAAGCACACGCACATCAAGCGTACTGCCGCCTGTCTCCGCTACACGAACGGACGATGCTACAGAGACGGGAATCTCGCTCTCTACCGGACGGACCGCCAGCGACGCAAGCCCGTGGGCGCGGGCCGCGAGATGATTCCCGCCTGCTGCGGCAGACTGCACGACGCTGATCGCGACATCGATGTTTGGAGCCAACGCCCCATCGACGGGATCAAGCTCCACCACGCTCGTGAGATTGGTAAGCTCAAGAGTGCGGGTGTACAGCGTTTTGTCGCGCATCACCGCAATCCACGCAGACCCGCGGAACGGAGACTTGACGGTGAGACGAGGACGGTCTCCCGCGCGGTAAAGCGGCCTGTCTGCCGTCAGCGCCACAGACGCAGGGTTCTTGAGCGACGCACGGATCTCATCGTCATCCGACGCAGACACCCAGAACGGCGCGCAGTGGGAAAGGTTCCGCGCCTCATCCGTGACGACAAACTCATAGTCGCCGCTGCCGGCCGCGGGCAGCGAGACCTCTCCCTCGCCGTTCGCCGACAAATCAATTGCGTCCGAATCAAGCATGACGCGGTGGCGCACGCGGGCCGCATCCCAAGAATATGTCCCGTTCCTGTTGCGGACGAGATTGTATACGGACTCTATCTTCCAGAGCTCGGCCTTCAGGCGGCGCATGAGGGGGCGCGCCTTGCCGTCCGGCGCGACAGCCGCTACGCGGTATGTATGGACGCCCTCGCCGAGACGAACCATGCGTGGAATGTCAGACCCAAGATAGCAAGGATAGAAGTGCAGAAGACCGCTCGCACGAGTGACGGCAGGTCGTCCACCGGCCTCGAGGACAGAGCCCTGGACTATGACGCGAACGGCGGCCTGCGGCAATCCCCATTCGTTTTTCATCCCGATTGAAAACATCGCCTCGCCGGCATCATCGGTGAACTGCGGCGGGATGCGCGTATAGTTCGGCTTGAGTCCGCGGCGCGGATCGCCGAAGCGGAAGCCCCTGCCCTTCCAGGCTGACGGCGAGAACGGCTCATCGACGAATGCGACAAGGCTTTCCGCCGTCAGCATCTTCGCGGCGCCTCCAAACAGATGCTCCGCGCAAACGCGGTATGAGACATTCGAGGGGTCCGACGAGACTTCCGCCAGCCCCTTCAGCGACACACGCACCTGCGGCGGCACGAAGTCCTCCACCTTGACCGTCCGCTCCCCGAGCAGCACACCGTCCTTGCCGGGCGTAAGTATCTTCACCTTCCACATTCCTGACGGCTGATCATCAGGCGCAGAGAAGTGGTCCACGGCAACGGCGCCGGACTCGTCCGTCACGCGCGTGCACATACGGAAGACGTGTCCGTCTGGTTTCTCGAAGGCGACAACCACCGGGAAAGGCCTCGGCGCGCCGCCGCGCCCTGTGCGCAGTATGGAATGGACCATTATCCTCTCTCCGTGACGGTAGATGCCGCGATCCGTCCAGACGAATGCGGAGCAGGCCTCGTCCGCAACATAGCCTGGACGGACCCCGCACGGCAGGGTCTCATCTATCTTCACGGCATTGCCGAGCGCCATGAACACGGCATCCGAGCCGTCCTTCCGGGTCACGACAAGCGCAAACGGCTCCTCGCGCGAATCCCATCCGGTCAACGTCGCTTCGCCGCCGACATTCGTCTCGCCACGCGCAAGCGGAAGTCGGTTTGCCGCATAGACAGCCGCCTCAAGGCCGGCAAGCGGGCGCCCTGTGGTGAGCGATGTCACCCAGATGCGAAGCCCGTAATCGTCGCGGCGGACCGAAAGTCCCATATCTGTAAGGCAGATCAGGCGGTACTTAGGCTCATTTGAGCCGCCTTCCGGCAGATCGCCGTTCCTGACGGACAGCAGGTACACGCCGTTGGATACGGCGCCTTCCTCCCCGCCGAGGCGGACACGATGCGAAACAGCTACGTTCGGCTCATTGCCGATCGTCTCCGTCCACCTCGTAGGCTGCGCCGCAAGCTCCGTTGTCGCATCGCTGTCGCCATTTACCGACGCACGCCACCATGGATTGCTCTTTGAGTATTTCCCCTCTTCGCGGGCGAGGAGCTGGACGATGTTCTCGGGCAAAACGGTGCGCATGGCGCATTCGACCTTGGACACATTGACCACGCGCAAATCGACGGCCTTCTCCCCGATCGGCGGCAGATAGCGCCCTGACGCCGCAAGGCTCACAGACGGTACGAGGTCTGGCCGCACGACCGTCCGCCGGACATCGCCCCCCAGCCTGCCGCCATCCTCGAAAGGCATTGCGGCCGAGACCGTCACGACATATGGGGTGCGGTGCCTGAAGTTGCCGCTCTTGATGCGCACCCAATGGTATATCTTGTCGCGCCACGGATACGGTTCATCGGACTCGACCTCAACCGACAGATTCTCCACCTTCGGGCTGATTGACGCATAGTGCAGCACCTCAGATGATTTCGGACGACGTGAGAACTTGATTATGATCGCCGGATTTGCGCATGGTTCAGAGAAGAAAATGCCCTCGACGCGGGCGATGCGATTTGTGTCCTCCCCCTTTCCGGCGACATCCGCTTTCGGCGGCGCAGCTGCCGTGGCGGCGTTCTGCGCCACTTTTGGCGCGCGACCCGCCAAAACGTCGCACTGGTTCTCGCAATCGAATTGGCGAACGCGCCTCAAGACCGCGCCCAACATCAGCGACGAGGCGAGCGCAATTGCCGAAACGAACGCAAAAAGCGTAGCGACAACGATCTTTCTATGTTTTTCAGACACGACAAACATCCTCCTTCACAAGATACTCGCACCTCGCAACAATTCCTGACAGGAAAAATTCATTGCTGCGGCAGATTCTCCTTCGACGCCACTTCGAGGGCCCTGCCTACCGACTGATCCATATCGTAATACCTGTATTCGCCAAGCCTTCCGCCAACCACCAGCCACGGGTGCCTTTTGCACTCTTCATGATATTTGGCAAGCAACGACTGCGACTCTTCGGTGTTCACGGGGTAGTAAGGCTCGTCCCCTGACTTCCAGGCACACGGATATTCGCGCATTATTACGGTTTTAGTCCGAAGCATAATCTCACGATTCTCCGGATGGTAGTGCTTGAACTCGTGGATGCGCGTATACGGCACATCCGCCTCGGTGTAGTTGACGACGCTCGTCCCCTGAAAATCCGATATGCCCAGCGTTTCCTGCTCAAACCGGAGCGAACGCCAGGGAAGCTCGCCATATCTGTATCCGAAAAGACGGTCTATAGGTCCGGAATAGTAAACGGGCCTGCCGGCGAGCGCGCTTGACATATGCGCGGACATATCGAATTCCCTGCCGCACTCGACCACGATGTTCGGATGATCCAGGAGGCGGTCGAAAAGCGAGTTGTATCCGGTGAGGGGTATCCCCTGGTTTACGTCGTTGAAATAGTTCACGTCATAGCTGGCGCGAACCGGCACCCGCCGTATTATGGCGGGGTCTATCTCGTCCGGCGGCCTGCCCCACTGCTTCGAGGTATAGCCCTTGAAGAATGCGTCGAAAAGCCTTTTCCTGTGCGTTTCATCGTCCATGAACGCAGGCAGTTCGGACGGCGCAAGTTCCACGCCGAAGAACTTGTTGACGAGCGCGAGCCCCACCGGTAGGAAATAGGTGCGTCCGCGATATCTCGCGAGGACCTTGTGCTGATAGCCGTTGAACTCGATGAAGCGACGCATGAACTTCCACACTCCGTCAAGATGGGTGTGGAAGATGTGGCTTCCATACATGTGTACCTCAATGCCCGTTTCGGGATCTGTCTCGCAGCGCACGTTGCCGCCCACCACGGGGCGACTCTCAAGCACCAGCACCCTGCGGCCCTGCTCCGCCAGACTTCGCGCAACGGTACATCCCCAAATGCCGGCTCCGGCAACTATCGCATCTATGTTTTGCATGGATGCATTATACCATAGGTTCAGGGCAACGCCCTTGCCGGAAACGATGCATTCCAACCTTTGGTTTCTTGTCAAACTCAATGCGACTGGGGTAGTCGCATCCACTCGTTCCCAAGC
>SAMEA104315424__coassemble_864_pt1 | contig 16765 bp, 12 predicted proteins | sample SAMEA104315424__metabat2_low_PE_034 | metagenome-assembled genome bin SAMEA104315424 (sample SAMEA104315424) | gut metagenome | biome: Monkey gut; feature: monkey-associated habitat; material: faeces | place: China | collected 2013 | reverse complement strand
AGGCTCAAACGCTCGTCCGGGATAATTTATCCCGGAAAATCCGGGATAAGGGTGTTTTACGTGTCGCGGTGACATTAATCGACGATTGTGGTATCATGGGGGGCAAATGGATGGAGCGTTCGGATGAAAATGCGGTTCGGAAAGCTATCTCTTGCTGCCGCAGCATCTTTCCTGATGCTGTCTACCGTCTGTATTGCGGCGTTGCCCGACCGGCTCGTGTACTTGCCGTGCAATTTCTGGGGCAAGTCCGGCGAACCGCATTCGTACGAATTCTTCACGAACATCGCCGGGCGCGCGCGCAATGCGGGATACAACGGCGTGATCCTGTCGGCCCACCTTGATCTCATGTCGCAATGGGGAGACGGCAGCTACCTGAGCAACTGCGTAGTGCAGGCGAAGGCGTTCTGCGATTCGCTTGGGCTGGATCTCGTCCCGATGACGTGGGACGTTGGCTATGGCGGCGATTGCCCGCCGAACTGGTTCGAGAGCCGTACGATTGAGAATCTTCCCTATGTCCGCCATGGCGCAAGGGCGGTCTTCGATCCTCCCAAGGTGGAGATTCGGGGCGGCCCGGCCGACCGCATGTCGTTCAGCGGAGACGGCGGCGGCAAGATGCCGATGCGCCCAACCCGGCGTTTCACGATGAAGAAGGGGGTGCGGTACGTAATCTCCGCGATGGCGAGATCGACCGGCGTCCCGGAGAGTGACGTCTTCCAGTTCATCGGCTTCATTCCGAGCGTCGATGGGAAGTCTTCGTACTATTCATGCCACAGGTACCCGCATGACGGTAAGTGGCATGAACTCGTGTTTCCAATGGAGGCCAAGACGGATGAGGAGGTCAGCCTCGTGTTCGGGCATTGGGGAACTGCCGGAAGGCTGGAACTCTCCAATCTCACCGTTCGCGCGCGCGGCATATGCGGAGCGACGCGCAGGGACGGCATACCGTTCGTCGTAAAGGATGCCGTTTCGGGCGCAGCGTATCGCGAGGGGCTCGACTACGCCGAAGTCCCGCCGATAAAGGTTCGCGGCGAGGGAGACCCTCTTGGCCCGTACCTTGAGCTCGACATCCCGCCAGGAAGCCGAATCAAGGATGGCGCCCGCCTTTTGGTGACTGCGGATATCCCATCGCGCTTCGGGTACGGCGAGAGGGCGCAGTACGCGGCCTGCATGTCGAACGAGGCCTGGTACAGGCGCGCCGAAGACGCTGCGCGAGTGATCGGGAACACAATCCATCCAAGGCGGTGGTTCCTTTGCTTCGACGAGCTTCGCAGCGCGAACAGCTGTGCCGCATGCCGCGCCAGGGGCATGGATATGGCTCATCTGATAGGCGACTGCCTCGCCCGTCAGCGCGAGATCGTGCGCAAGGTGTCGCCGGACGCGGTGTGCTACGTGTGGGGCGACATGCTTGACCCGAACCACAACGCCAGGGACGGATACGCGAATACGCATGGCAGTTACGCGGGGATCGCCAGATGCATACCGCAGGATCTCGTGATAGTGCCGTGGTGGGGAGAAAAGGCGGCGCAACAGGTCGAATATTGGCATGGTAACGGATTCAAGGTGTGCCCGGGCGCGTACTACGACCATGGCGGTCAGGTGAACGAGAAGGGCTGGCTGGAAGCCGTAAAGCCCTATCCGCAATCCGTGACGGGATTCGTCTTCTGCACGTGGCGCATGGACTTTGGCGAACTGGAGAGTTTTTCGGGACTGATGTTCGGATCGCAGAGGTGATCGGCGTCTTGATTGGACGAAGGAAATGTCTGAATGAAAAGCAGCATGATGCAATGCCTTGCCATGGCGGCGGTTCTGTCCGGAACGGCCCGGGCGGCGTCGTTCGATGTCGGAACGGGCGAGGTGAAGACGCTCGACGACGCTGCAATCGGCCAGTATGGTGCGATATCGGTTGCGCCCGGCGGCGTGTTGGTGCTTGACACCTCGGAGGCTCCGTCCGTGGCCATAACAGGCAGCGGCGTGATCCGCAAGTCGAACTCCGCGAGCTGGACGATGAACGCGGAGAATACCGTGTTCGCCGGCACGTGGGAGATAATAGGGGGCGTCGTCGAATGCTCTGCCGACGTGAACCAGTTCGGAAGGAACATCGCCGGATCAGGCGGATGCGTGATAGCCGTGACAAACGGCGCTACACTCGCGGTTTCCGGGGATGGCGTCTCTGTTGCCGGCTTCGACAACAAGATGGTCATTATCGGCGGCAATGGCGTTGATGGGCGCGGTGCGCTTGAGTTCGCCGACTCGATCGTGGACACGAGCGGAAGGCTGTTGCGCTACTTGGACGTTGCCGAAGATGCGACGCTATCCATGAAAGGGCTTGCAATCCTGGTTGCGGGATCGATAGACCTCAATGGACACTCCCTGACCGTGTCGGGCGGCGGCGCCTTGCACGTGATGGATATGGAAATATCCGAAACGGGAGAGATTGTCGTTGTGGGCACTGAGCAAAAGGCGACACAGCTTCTGTTCCGTTCATGGAGCAGCAGTAGCATTGCCGGGAAGCTGACCGATACGGACGGCATGTGCTTTACCCTTGGCGGAAATGCGATCATCGGCACGTACAACAGGTACAGGGAGTTCTCGCGTCCGCTCCGTGTGCGTGGGCAGAAGAACACGCTTACGCATACCGAGCAGCACCTGAACGAAATTGAGGAGGATCGGTCTTGCGGCCATCAGGTTTGGGCCGGCCCCATTACGTTCCTCGACAACAATCCATCGTCAACGCTTGATGTCTTTGTGCGGTACTATCTTTGCGGCTTGACGCTCTCCGGCAAGATATCTGGTCCGGGGTCGATCACGTTTAGCGGAGACGGATGCACGTACATCACCAACGGCGCGAACGACTACACCGGAGCCACCACGTTCGGCACGGGCGCATATGTGCTTGGTTCGTCAGGGGCGATACCTGAATATGCAAAGGATCCCGCCGACCTCGTGTGGACAAAAGGGCAGCTTATCCTGTCCGGGCCGGATCCTTACCGCTTCTGGCGGCTAAACGTCAGGAACTCCGTTCTCAACGACTTTACGACATCCGTCACGCTGGACGGCGCGGATGTCACGGTTACGAAGGATGGCTATTGGGGCGTAGGCGTTGGAGGCACAGGCAGCCGCCTCGTCGTGACAAATTCGCTCGTAAGGTCTGAGGACCTGTCTCAGGCGGATTCGTTCAACACGGTTTATGGAGCATATGCCACGATGACGAATTCGCTTGTGGTCGGCAAGGGTGCGAGCGGATTCCTTGAGGTCGAGTCCGGGGCGGTGATCTCCAACCGTCTGCAGGTTGGCATGCATGGTGTTGCGGTTTGGGAAGACGTATCGTATGGCGCGGTTCGCCAGCGTGGCGGAAGCGTTGTTGCCGTCTCGCCGGATGGAGATTACCTGAAGGGGAATGGGCTTGGGGTTGGGCAGTCGTGCGGCGGATATTACGAGCTGTTGGACGGTGAACTCGTTTCGCACGGAGCCTTCTCGGTCGGCGTCGGCGGGGTCGGTACGCTGTGGATGCGTGGCGGGACGTTTGTTGTGACGAACTACCTGAGTTCAGGGGCGCAGGGGGAGTTGTGGATAGGGGCCTTCAACCAGGGCAACGGGGCAATCCGTGTCTCAGGCGGTGAACTGCGCCATTATGGGAAGCGTGAGATATTTGTCGGACGCGGTGCCTTCCAAAACGCATGCCACTCGCTGACGGTTGATGGAGAGGGAGGCTACTGCGATTTTGGAGATGCGCAATTCAACCACGGATACGGGAACACCGAGAAATCTACGTTCACGGTCAACATGAATGGCGGAACTCTGAGGGCCGGCGTGTTCTACAAGCATTCGAACAATGACCACCATCTCGACAATTGCCTGTTCGTCAACTTCGATGGCGGCACTTTCAGATGCGCCGCAGGGGCAAGCGCCTTTGGCACTGGCGAGCAGGGTGCGGACCGGATTACGGTGTACTCCGGCGGCGCCACATTCGATACGGATGGACACGACGTGTGGGTGACGCAGCCGATCGAGTCCCCCGTCGGCAAAGGTATCGCGTCCATCGACCTTGGCGGGCCGATAGCGTACACCAACGCCATGTCGCCCATAGTCAGGATCGAGAGCGAGACGGGATGCGGGGCGAGCGCCTTTGCCCATTACGACTGGGGTTCGCACACTGTCGACCGCATTGAGATCCTGAGTCCCGGCAACGGCTATGAGGATGCCAAGGTGACGCTCATGTTTGCCCCGTCGCGTACCGTTGAGATCGATCCTGCGAACGTGACATTCGCGGAGAACGCCGCTGGCGGCTCGCTGACCAAGAAAGGTGAGGGTAGGCTCGTCCTCGCGGCGGCAAACACGTGGGTCGGGGCGACCTGCGTACGCGGCGGCACGCTTGTCACCGGATGCGACTGGGCGATTCCGGCGGATACCGCAGTGATCCTTTCGGACGGCGGAACGCTTGATCTCGGAGACCGGATCAACCGCGTCTCTTCCGTCACGTACCAGATCGGCGGCGGATCGATTGTCCGCTCTGGAAGCGCGGAGCTGCCCGAGCCCGTTACGTTTGAGGTGTCAGTCGATGAGATCCTTGCCGGCAAGGCAATACCGTTCTCGGAGGATTTCGACCTCTCGAAGGTCACGCTTTCCGTGAAGGGTGCATTCCCTGACGACATGGATGGCGCAACCCGCTATCCGTTCGTCACCACGGCTGGCCAGTTCAACGGGAAGCCGTCCGTTTCCGCTCCGACATTGCCTACGGGATACAGGTTCGCATTCGGGCCGAAGCGGATATCGCTCATACCAATGAAGGGATTTTCGGTTATATGCAGATAGGCCGTAAATACGTGTTCCCTGTTGGCGTGTGCCTTGGAGCAGTGGCATTCGTCCTGTCTGTCTGCGCAACGGCGCCCGGAGGCGTTTCCGGTTGGGTTCAGGCGCATCCCGCTGATGCGCACTGTCTGACGGTTCGCCCTGAAGAGTCATTTCCAGACAACGTTAAGGAAGTCCCGTTTATGGACGAAGAGTGCTGGGCGCAGGAGTCTGCACGCATTCGCCTGAGGTCGGGATGGAATGACGCCAAGGAATCGGCGACTCGCATGGCGATGGGTTGGAGGTGCGATTGTGTAGTGGCTATCGGGTCTGCCGGTGCCGCATCAAAAGGCTTCTCGCGTGAAGTAAAGGGTCTCCTGTACCATTCTGCTCCACCGCCCTGACGGGCCGTCGCAATCCGGATTCTCTTGCGGCACACCACAGTGCCGTGTGTTTGTTTTTTCTCTTCGTATTGTGTACTGCAGGCCCGCAAGGGCTTTTGCCTTCCAATGAAAGGATGTGGACGTATGCAGGATTGTAAGGTTGTATTTCCGTCGGGGAGCAGACTTGTGAAGGACATTGACGAGAAGGAGTTTGTACATGTGAGCAAATGCCTTTGCGCAAGGGCTTTGCGCCTGGAGAACAGGGAGACGTTCCTACACGAGGACTGCCCGGGCAACAAGATAGGCGTTGTGGTTCGCGGGGTGGTGCGTCTGTATCGCCACAACCAGGCTGGACGGCGTACCGTGATCGAGGATGTGCTCCCGGGCGATGTGTTCGGAACGACTTGCGCATTTCGCGACTCCAGCGTGCTGGACGTGAACGCAAGCGCGGTGGGAAGCGCCGACGTGGTGCTTTTCGACGCGTCGAAGGTATTGCGTCCGAAGTGCAGGGAGGTCTGCGAGGCATATATGCAGTTCATGCGCAATCTCCTCTCGATCATGAGCCACAAGACGATTCTGGTAAAGCAGAAGCTGCGGATAATATCCCAAAGGACGATCCGAGCCCGGCTGATGCTGTATCTCAGGACTGTCGCGAATCGCCTCAAGACGAACGAGTTCAACATATCGTATGACAGGCAGGCGCTTGCGGACTATCTGTGCGTAGACCGCAGCGCTCTCTCGGCCGAACTCTCAAAACTGAAGACTGAGCGTGTTCTTGATTTCGACAAGAACCACTTCTGCCTCTGCGTCTTGAGCCATTAGACAGTTGCAGAACTCGGACGCGACAAAGCGCGTCCCTCCCATGTCATACAAGTTCGGCGAGTATGGCATCGCACACTTCCGTGCCGCGTTCGGTGAGCCGGTATGTTGGCGATCCTGTGTGCGAAGGTTCGGACGAGAGCAGGCCTTCGGAGGCGAATCGGTCGAGCGTGGAAACCCAGCCTGGCACACAGGGGGCGAGTTCGGGGAACTCGTCGGCTGCCATGGCGGGGTTGAGGCCTTCCTTCAGGAGGCGAAGACGGAATATCACGCGGGAGACGGCGTTGCCTTCCCTGCTGCATGCGCCATCGCCGATTCCGATGTAGTCCTCGCCGCGCCATGTCGCAAGGTTGTGGCGACATTCCATGCCGGGCTTCGAGAAGCTTGATATCTCATAGCGTTCGAGCCCGGCGCGTCCAAGAACCCTTTGCGCTACGGCGAGTTCGGCAAGCGCATCATCGTCGGAAGGCAATCTCACTCGGCCAGCCTCGAAATCCGCCGCAAGCCTGGTCTCCGGTTCGAGTATGAGCGTGTAGACGCTGCAGTGGTCGATGTCGAGCGAGGCGGCGGTTTCGATGGTGCGCCTCCAGGCATCGGATATGCCGCCGCCATCCCTCTTGCCTGGCCAGCCGCATATCAGGTCTATGCCGGCGTTGCGGAATCCGGCCTCGCGTATCATGCGCCATGCGCTGACGGCCTGCGATGCGGTGTGTGGACGCCCCATGCCGCGCAGTACGGAGTCGTCGAAACTCTGCACTCCCATTGATATGCGGTTGACGCCGCCTTCCATGAGCCGCCTTAGCGTGTCGGGCGACGCATCCGCCGGATTCAGTTCAACCGTGAACTCAAAGCCTTTGACATGTGCGCAGGCGCGGCGGATCACGTCAAACATCGGCTCAAGGCTGCACAGGGTAGGCGTGCCGCCGCCGAAATACAGGGTAGAGATGGTTTCGCCGGCTTTTCTTGCCAGCAGGGCCTCAAGCTCATGGGCGACATTCGCGACATATGTATCGCGCTCGCGGTTGCTCCGTCCGACATACGAGTGTAGTGCGCAATAGGCGCACTTGCTTCGGCAGAATGGGAAGTGGATGTATACGTTCACTGCGCATCGGAGGGCGCAGTGGAGGCCTCCGCGGCCTTGGACTGTGCTTCCTCTTCGGAAGAGACCTCTCCGAGCGTCTTCGTGCCGGAAAGCAACGCCACCACTTCCGTCTGCACGTCCGCAAGGTTCTCGAGGCGTATGCGCGGGTCGAGAACGATGAAGGATTCGCCCGTGCGGCGATGCTCGTAGATGCGTATGATTGTGCCGTCCTTCTGCACCTTCGCGTCGCGCTCCACGAGTATCTTCGACCTTTCGAGCATGACGGCAAGCACGTACACCACGTTTTTCATTGCCGGGTCGTCAAGCGATATGAGGTGCCGCAGCAGTTCGTCCGCCGTCTCCTTCTTCAGCGGCTCCTTCTTGTCCGTCGGAGGCGGCGCGGAGTATATTCCCTCCCACAGGCTGAACGGTTCCCATGTGCGCGGGGCGGCCTTCCAGCATTCAGGATGGCAGTCGAGCCGTTCGTAGCCATCGGCAAGTTCGTGAAGTACGCTTATCACCGGGGCCCTGTCCACGAGCGGATTCCCGCAGATGGAGCAGACGTGTCCCCGGCTTCTTATGTTCCATTCCTGTGACATGGCGCAGATTATACCACATCGTCTGGATAGAGGTTTATCCGCTTTCCGGCGTATGCGGCGAGCGGACGCTTCCACTCGCCGGGCGCGAGCGATCTGCCGCCCATCAGCTTCGCGAGCCATTCGCTCCGTGCGCCCTCTGAAAGCCGCTTCGGCCAACGCTTTCCTATTGCCGAAAGGAGCGTCATGCCTCCGGCGGCGGGGCGGTATCGGCGGACATTCTCCACCGACAGCAGAACCCCGTTGGCCGTTGCCCACCGGTATTCTCGCATCGACACGCCATATTCGCGCATCTGGGACGCCGTATCGCCAATCAACTTCTGGGGGTCGATCCATTTCGCTCCGAGCACGCGGAACGCGAGATTGCCGCCGCGATCCGTGTCAAGCGCGGGGAACGCCTCGGTGAATACGGTGAGCGGGTACATGGCTGCGGCATCCCAGCTCTTTATTCCGGGTGATGGCGGGAGGAATCCTGGCCACGGCGTGCGTACCGAATGGCTCCAGCCCCGCATCCTCACGACAGATAGCCTTACCTTGGAAATCGCACCGGCAAGATAGCGGGCCTCTTCTCCTATCGTCATGCCATGGCAGAGCGGAAGCTCCGCAGGGCATACGAAGCTTAAATTCTCCGGGGATGGCATGGGGCCATCCACGATCCCGCCGAGCGGTATCGGGCGATCAAGCACGACCACTTCGATTCCGCGTTCTGCCGCCGCCTCCATTACGAGCTTGAGCGTGGCAAGATACGTGTAGCACCTCACGCCAATATCCTGCATATCAATGACGATGCGTTCGATGCCATGTAGCATGTAGGCGGTGGGCTTGCGCGTATCGCCGTACAGCGAGAATACCGGCATGCGGAAGCGCGGATGCCTGAGGGAGCCTGTCTTTTCGCCCGGTGCGGCGAGACCGAAGTATCCATGCTCTGCGGAAAACACCGATTTGAACTGCTTCGGGTATCTCTCCCACAGCATGTCGCAAAGGGGCGAAATCTGCTGGGAGAGGAGGCCGAACGGCTTTTTGTCGTTCAGTTTGGCTATCAGCGACCTGTAATTGACGTAAGGTTGTTCCATGCACACGGATTATACCCGAAAAGCGGATGCGCGACAATTCTGGCGGTTGGTACACCCTTATCCCGGAAAATCCGGGATAAGGGTGTCAAATGTGCGCCACTTGACATTGCGGGCTTCGGCGGCGTCCCTGACGCGATTCGTGCGGGATGAGCGTTGCAATCTGATGCAGGATGGTGTACAATGTACGCGTTGCTTTTGAGAGTTGTTCTTTTTGCATGGAGGGGTATGCTACCCCAAACACCTCTCATTAGCAACGCTATGCGGCACATCTTAAAATGGAATCTATTGATGAGCGAACGGTATTTGAGATTCAAGGGATTCAGGGACATTCACGTGCACTTCCGCGATCCCGGCATGCCACAGGCGGAAACCCGGGCGACGGGGACGGCGGCGGCCGCCGCCGGCGGTTTCGTGTGCGTCACCACGATGCCGAATACCACGCCTGCCGGCGACAGCGTGGCATGGCTGCGCGAACAGATTGAGGACGATTCGCTCCCCGTGAGGATTGCCCCGGCGGCATGCATTACCCGTGGGAGGCTCGGACGCGAGGTGGCGGATCTCGAACGTCTCGCCGACGCTGGCGCGGTCGCCTTCACCGACGACGGTTCGTTTGTTTCCGACAGGAACGTGATGCGCGAGGCGATGCGCCGTGCGGCAGCGCTCGGCAGGCCCGTCATGCAGCATGCCGTAGTGCCGTCGCTGCTTCGTGACGGCGTGATCAGGGATTGCCGCGTGGCCCGTGCGTTTCGTCTGCCGGTCATGCCTCCCGATGCGGAGGTGGAGGCTGTGCGCCGTGACATAGGCCTGTGCCGCGAAACGGGCTGTTCGCTCCACATCCAGCACATATCGTGCGCAGGGACTGTAGACCTGATACGCGAAGCCCGGAGGGAGGACCTTCCGGTGACCGGCGAGGCGACGCCGCACCATCTCCTGTTTTCCTGCGATGACATACCGGATAACGACGCCAACTGGAAGATGGCGCCGCCGCTTGGCAACCAGGAAGACCGTGCGGCAATCCGTGCGGCAGTGAAGGACGGCACTCTCGGGATCCTGGCGACAGACCACGCGCCGCATCCTGCGGCGGCGAAGCGTGGCGGATTCGTAGGATCGGCGAACGGCATTGTCGGTCTTGAGACTGCAGTCGCCATAACCTACAAGGTGCTGGTCGAGGACGAGGGCATGGACGTGAACGAGTGGGCGAAGCGCTGGACCGAAGGTCCGGCCAGCCTGATCGGCGAGGAGCCTGATGGCGAGACGGTCATAGACCTTCAGGCCAACCGCACGGTCGATCCGTCGTCGTTCATGTCGCTTTCGCGGAATATGCCGTATGCCGGGCTTGCCTTCTCGGCGTGGCCTTTGCCGAAAAAATAGGGAGAATGCCATGAAGAGGCTCCTTACGATTCTGCTCGTCATGTCGGTTGCGGCATCCGGCGCCCTCGCGGCATTGCCAGTGGAAGCGCCATCTGTCAGGAAGGATCATCCGAGGCTCTTCTTCAATAGGGATACGTGGCCCGCGATAAAGGCAAATGCGGAAGGCGCCGCGAAAGCCGCCATGGCTGCGCTTCTTGCGAGGTGCGACCGGTTCCCCGCGGATCCGGCATGTTCGCGCACGGAAGGGGCGCCCCCCGGCTGGTCGGATGCCGTGCCGCTGCCTCCTGTCGCCGAGTGGGGCCCGCAGGCGGCAATGTGCGCTCTCGCGTGGCGGTTCACCGGCGATGGACGATACCTCGAGAAGGCGAAGCGCATGCTCGCTGTCAGCATTGCCGCATATGGCGAAGCGTTCCGCAACCGCCGCGCCGTCAACTGGTACTCGACGTCGCGGATTCTCGCATTCTGCGCATACGACTGGATGTTCGAAGCGCTCACCCAGGACGAACGGCGGGCTATGATAGTGCCGCTCGTGCAGCACGTTGAGGACGTCCAGCCGCGCAAGGGCGGGCCGAAGATCGTGCGCCGCAACAGTGGCGGGACGAAGTCCGGCTTCTATGGCGTGACGTCGCTGCTGTGGTATTCCGGCGTGGCCGCCAGCGGGGACGGCCTTTGCGACGACATGGCGCGACAACACCTTGAGAGAGGATACGGACTGTGTCGGGAGATGCTTGCGCACCGCGACAGCGTGGCGGGCGACGACGGCGCCCTCGCGAGCGGTGTAGTCGGATATTCCATGGGCGCCTATCCATGGGCGCACTTCAACTTCTTCCATACGATGCTCTCCGCCGCCGGCGTCGATGCAGCGTCGCAGTACCCGAACCTTGCGCTGTTCCCGAACTGGATATGGTGGAACTGGATTCCCACTCGGCATGGGGCTGGGCAGTATGGATTCGGCGATGCCTCGCACTGGGACAACATGCTGCCGTTGGGAAGCCTGTATGAGCATATGACGCAATACGCATGCTTCTATCGCCAGTCGAGCCCGGCTGCGGCGCGGCTGGCCATGGCGTTGCGGGAGCGTGCGCCTAATCGCAACCTCGGTGATACGTGGCCGATGTACCCGTTCCTCTTCGCTACGGCGGATGGCGTAGCGCCGTTCACCGCCGAGGAGCTTGACGGATGTCGTCTAAAGGCAAGGCATTTCGAGAGTGTGGGGCAGTTCGTGATGCGGAGCGGGTGGAACAGGGACGCGACCTTCTGCATGTTCACGTCCGGCGGGGATGTGACCCAGCACCGCCATCTTGACGAGAACAACTTCGTGATCTACCGCAACGGGTACCAGGCGCTCGATTCCGGATGCCGCGCGAGGCAGACGGACTACAACCTCACGTACTACTACGCCCAGACGGTGGCGCACAACTGTGTGCTGATACATCAGCGACCGGAAGAAGAGCCTATAACGTCCTATTGGGGGCTGAAGTACAAGGGGCCGGAAGGTTTGCGCACATATGGCGGACAGGGCCGTGCGTGTGGAACGCCGCTCGCCTTCGATACGAATCCGGTCTATACGTATGTCGCCGCAGATGCCACGAGAAGCTACGGGAAGAAATGCAGGGAGGCCGTGCGCCAGTTCGTATATCTGATGCCGGACGTGTTTGTGGTCTACGACCGGGTGGGCGCGGCGGATGCGTCCTACGCGAAAGAATGGCTCCTGCACACCCGGAACGAACCCGAGGTGGATGGAGGCCTTGTGCGTTCGCAGGCCGAGGATGGCGTGATGTATTCGCGCACGCTGCTGCCGGAACGGGCGGCGGTCGAAAAGGTCGGCGGTCCAGGAAAGGAGTTCTGGAGCGCAGGCAAGAACTGGGAACTCGATGCGGACTACCTGCGCTGGGTTGAGTCCAGGTGCGCAAAGACGGGAAACGGGCCGTGGTTCGGACGGTGGCGCATTGAGGTGAAGCCTGCCGTCCCATCCGTGGATGACCGCTTTCTGCACGTCATAAACGTTGGCGACGCCAAGACGTGCAGGCCTGTCGTGTGCGAGTATGCGAAGCGGGCGGTGAGCGATGGCGTGCGGATAGTGATTCCTGGACATAGTCTCAAAGGTTTCGCCGGTACGCTTGAGGCGACGATAGATTTCAACCGCACGGGCGATGTGGGCGGGGATGTCCATTTGAGGATTTTGAGTCCAGACGGCAAATGCCTTGCCGCCGCAAGCAGGAGACTGTCGAGCAAGGTCGAGGCCCAGGCGGGCGTTGGCCTGTAAGCAACAGGAGGTATACGCATGAACACATCGAGAAAGGGTTTCTTAAGTTCGCTCTCGCTCGCGACGGCGTTTGCTGGATGCCGTACCACGGTGAAGGGCGTGCAGCCCACGAGGTTCAAGCCGTTTGAGGTGCCTGGGCTTGAGCCCCGCCCCGGTTTCTGGAAAGTGCGTCCCTCCGAAATCGTCGAACTGTGCGAAAGCGCCACAAGGTGTTCGCGCAAGGAAGTGATCTGCCACACGCCGCTCGGTTACCCGGTCCACGCGCTATTCTATGGCGATTTCAACGAGGCTCCGCCGCAGACAAACTGGTCTGCCGGACAGGGCTCCACGACGTACCGCAACTACTACGGACGCAGGCAGGGCGGCACGCAGACGTTCCTTTTCATTGCCGGTGTGCATGGTGCGGAGCCGGAGACGGTGGCCGGAGCCATGAACCTGATAAGGATGCTGGAGACTGGAGTGGATTTCCGTGGACGCGCTGACGATCGGCTTCTAGAGCTTGTGCGCAGCTACAGGTTCATAGTAGTGCCGTGCGTGAACATGGATGGACGCGCAATCTCTCCAGACCACCTTCGCGGCGTGGACTGGGTGACGTTCCGCAAGGTGTCGCAGGGCGTGTGGAAGGATGGCTCGCTCGTCGGATGGCGTGGAAGCAAGGCGTGGTTTCCCTTGCCGCTTGACAAGGTTGGCTATCCTGGGGGCTATCCGAATGCGGATGGCTACAACATAATGCACGACGCCACCCCCGGCGACATCCGCACCGAGGAGGCGAAGGCCTTGCTGAAGCTTGCCGCCCGCTGGCGTGTCGATGCGGTATTGAACGGGCACTCGTATGAGAGCGAGCCGTCTGTCCTGCTCCCAAGCTCCATCGAGTATCCTGAGAAACTTGAGCGAGCGCGTGACATCCGCTACAGGTGCAACCTCGCGCTGCACAAGGCTGGTATCAGGAAATACGCACCGAGACCCGCGAGGGAGGATGCGCCGTCCCGTCCCGGAATAAACCTCAACAACGTGTTTGCTCTTGCGTCTGGAGCGTTGCCGCTTACGCTTGAGTGTACGGTTTCGTATGATCGCCCGGACAAGCCGCAGGCTAACATGAGGCCCACGAGGACATATTCGTTCGACGAACTTCTTGAGGTCACGTACGTCACGATCAAGGCTTTCCTTGAGGCTGGGCTGGAGAAGCCCTTTGTCGTGCGCGGCGCCGAAACCGTCTACAAGGATTGATGCGCAAATGAAGCTGGCAGAGACTTTGGTCAGGGAACTTTCCGAAAGGGAGATGACGTGCGCGACCGCCGAGTCGTGCACTGGCGGCGGGGTGGGGAGTGCGATAACGGATGTCGCCGGCTCCAGCGCGGCGTTCTGGGGCGGAGTGATAAGCTACGACAACTCCGTGAAGCGCAACGTGCTTGGGGTGCCGCAGGAAGTGCTCGAAACCAAGGGGGCCGTCTCGGTGGAATGCGCGGAGGCGATGGCCTGTGGGGTGAGGCGGCTGCTCAAGACGGATCTCGCCGTGTCGGTCACGGGCATCGCCGGGCCTGGCGGCGGGAGCGCCGACAAGCCTGTCGGACTCGTCTGGTTCGGCCTTGCGACGGCGCATGGCGTGAAAACCGAAAGGCGGGTGTTTCAAGGCGACCGCGCCGCAATTCGCGCCGCGGCCATCGACCACGCCCTCAGGCTGCTCCTGCGCGGAACAGATATGGATGTGTAAGTGGTGGAGAGGTGGAACGATTTACGATTTGCGATTTGCGATTGCATTTGGTGATTTTGGTATTGAATGATTTAGCCTATAACCCGCCCCTGTATTTCGACACTTCTGCATGGCCAATATTTCCCGACGGCGGGAGGGACGCGCTTGTCGCGTCCGCATCCGCCATATGCGGGCAATGGTCACAGTAAGCTGCGCACCTCTCCCCTGTGCATGCACGACGGCGAGGGCGCCGTCGCTACGGGGGGGTGTCGTGTTGTCGGCAACAAGTGCGACCCTCCCCACCATCCGCAATCCCACCTCCTGAATCATCAAATTGCCCAATCGTCAAATGCAATCGCAAATCGAGGAATCGTAAATCGCAACTACCAACTGCCAACTACCAACTACCAACTACCAACTACCAACTGAACGTGGCGTGATTTTGTCCATTATGATGGCGATCGCACCGTCTCCCGTTATGTTGCAGGCGGTGCCTACGGAATCGGTCGCCATGTACAGCGTGATCATCAGCGCGAGTTGCGTCTGGTCGAATCCGAGCATGGACTGCAGAATGCCGAGCGCGGCCATGACGGCTCCGCCCGGTACGCCGGGGGCCGCTACCATCACGATCCCCACCATGAAGATGAATCCGGCAAATGTGCCGATGTTTATGCCGGAGGCATTCCCGCTCATCAGCATGAGCGCAATGGAGCATGAGACGAGCTTGACCGTCGAACCGGCAAGATGCACCGTGGCGCAGAGCGGGATGACGAAGTCGGCAATCTCCGGGCGTACTCCGTTGGCGATGGTCTGGGCCCGCGTGACTGGGATCGTCGCGGCGGACGAGGATGTGCCGAGCGCGGTGACGTAGGCAGGGAGCATCGTCAGCATGGCCTTGAACGGGTTTCTGCGGGCGACTATGCCGGCGACCACGAATTGCGCCAGTATGACGAGCAGGGTTAGCAGGGTGAACACCGCGATGATCGCGGCGAAGGCCGTAAGCACCGCCTTTGTCTTCCCGGCGGCGGTCATGTCGAGGAATATGCCGAATATGTACACCGGAAGCATCGGCACAATGGCCACGGATATCGTCTTGGTGATGACCGTGCGAAACTCTATGAACCCGCGCTTGAGCACCACGGAATCCGCGAATATCATGCCAAGGCCAAGGATGAACGACAGCACGAGTGCGCTCATCACGTCCATTATTGCGGGGATTCGGATCGTCACATAGGGGGCGAACTTTACGGTCGCCTCTTCCATCGCCGCAGTGGCACCTGCCGTGACGAGGGACGGGAATGCAGCCGCCGAGACGAAATAGCCGAGAAATCCCGCGAAAAGTGTCGATGCGTAGGCAATCGAGACGGTCGTGAGGAGCATCTTGCCGGCGCCATGTCCGGTTTCGGCTATTGCCGGGGCGACAAGCCCAAGGATGATCAACGGCACCATGAACTTTATGAACTGGTCGCAGAATGCGCCTATGGTGTTCACGAACTTTACGGCAGGGGCCGGCGCGACTGTGCCAAGCGCTATTCCGAGGATGATGGCAATTGCGATGCACGGAAGAAGGCCTAACTTTATCTTTTTCATGGCGTGGATTATATCAAAACGGCGCATGGCCTACGGATGCTATTTGAGAATGTGCCAACGACTGTGGTTTTGGCAATTGAAAAGTAAGTTATACTTGCCTAACAAGGGGCGAATGTGGGATAATTACCACCATTTTTACGGACAAGTGATTTTCACTAAACAGGAGTATAAGAAAAAATGGCCAAGAAGATCATGGTTGACGGCAATACCGCCGCTGCCCAGATAGCGTTCGCCTGCTCTGAGGTTGCCGCTATTTATCCGATCACTCCGTCTTCGCCGATGGCGGAGACATGCGACGAGCTTGCCTCGGCGTGCAAGACGAACATCTGGGGCTCGATCCCGTCCATCGTGGAGATGGAGTCCGAGGGCGGCGCGGCCGGCGCCGTGCACGGCTCGCTCACGACGGGTTCGCTCACGACGACGTTCACCGCGTCGCAGGGCCTGCTCCTCATGATCCCGAACATGTACAAGATCGCGGGCGAGCTCGCCCCGACCGTGTTCCACGTCTCCGCTCGCTCGCTCGCGTGCCAGGGCCTCTGCATCTTCGGCGACCAGGGCGACGTGATGGCCTGCCGCCAGACGGGCTTCGCGATGCTCTGCTCGAACTCCGTGCAGGAGGCGCACGACATGGCGATGGTCGCGCACGCCGCGACGCTGGAGTCGAAGGTCCCGTTCCTCCATTTCTTCGACGGCTTCCGCACCTCCCACGAGGTCCAGAAGATCGACGAGATCCCGACCGATGTCATCCGCGAGATGATCGACGAGAAGTTCGTGGAGGACTTCCGCAAGCGCGCGCTCGACCCGGAACATCCGACGATGCGCGGCACGGCGCAGAACCCCGACATCAACTTCCAGGGCCGCGAGAGCTGCGAGAAGTACTACGAGGCGACGCCTGCGATCGTCCAGAAGTGCATGGACAAGCTCGCGAAGCTCACGGGCCGCGCGTACAAGCTCTACGACTATGTCGGCGCGCCGGATGCGGAGTACGTCGCGATTGCGATGGGCTCCGGGTGCGACACGCTGCACGAGACGGTCGACGCGCTCGTCAAGGAGGGCAAGAAGGTCGGCCTCGTGAAGGTGCACCTCTACCGTCCGTTCTCGATGAAGG
>SAMEA104315424__coassemble_858_pt1 | contig 16939 bp, 16 predicted proteins | sample SAMEA104315424__metabat2_low_PE_034 | metagenome-assembled genome bin SAMEA104315424 (sample SAMEA104315424) | gut metagenome | biome: Monkey gut; feature: monkey-associated habitat; material: faeces | place: China | collected 2013 | reverse complement strand
TTTTCCCTGTCGGACTATGTGGCGGTCGAGGCCGGGGTGGCGCTTGATTCGCGATACATGTCGTACGGCGTGATTGACGGCAAGGATCCGATCGTTACGCCAAGTGCGCAGGTGACGCTGTTCGACTACGTCTATTTCGGGGTGTCGGCAATCTACGACGTCACGAAGGCGAACGGCAAGAGGGGCGGATACGGCAACCGCGCCGGGCAGTGGACGACGCTTGACGCCACAGTCGGCGTGGCGCACGATTTCGAGTTGTGCGAATCGCTCGGCGCGCTTTCCGTCGACTTCAACTACATATACGAATACCTTCGCCGCTACCATAGCGACATGGGCGATACCCAGTACCTCAATCTTGAGTTCTCCCTTGGCGACCTCTGGCTTGAGCCTACGCTCGCCATCGAGAGGGATCTGATGGCGGATGACGGCACGTACGTGAACTTCAGCATCGGCCACGAGTTCTCCATCATAGACGGGGCGAACGAGGATGACTTGCCGGTTCTGGCGTTCCGTCCGTCGATTGGACAGGGCATCGGCAATTCGCAGCGCGCAGCCGGATATTTCGTGAAGCGCAAAGGATCGGAGGAGGCTCTTGACCATGGCGGTTTGATGGATACGACGATCATGGGCGAGCTCACCTGGAACATTTGCGAGAACATTTCGCTCACCGGATATGTCGCCTACAGCGATTACCTGCTTGACGGGAATATGCGCGATGGCGCCCGCGCCCACAACGCGGATTGGGGCGGTGCCTGTGACCGGTCGTGGAATGTCTACGGCGGCATAGCCCTCGGCGTTTCGTTCTGAGCGTGACTGTTTTTTGTTTGGTTGGTTGAGAGTCGTCCGGGCGGCATGATGTGCCGCCCGGATTTTTCTTTGCATCCCGCGTCGGTTCTCCAACAGGCAACGCGCCATCGTTGCCGGTCAACCTTGTCCCGGGATGCCTGTTCCTTTCGCCGGAGCGCAGATGTAGATTTTGGTCGCATTGCATTTTCCCGTTTGAAATCGCAACGAGGTGTGATACACTTGGAGGCAATTGGTTTTTCAGGCAAGCAAGGAGTGAAGGATATGATCAACAGAAGAATGTTCCTGATTCAGGGGGCGGCGTTGGCCGCAGGCGGATACGCCAATGCCGCAAAGGGTGCGGGCGTTGGATCTGTGTATGATGGCATCCCGATCGGCGTTATCACATATTCGTATCGCGGCATGCCCGTCGGGCGGTACAAGACGCTTGAATACGTGAGGGCTTCCGGTCTCAGCGAAATGGAGTTCATGTCGAACGATCTGGAGCTTGATGCCGGCTCCCCAGTGAATGGGCTTCCGTGGAAGCTGACCAAGGAGGAGACGGCGAAGGCTGCGGCCTGGAGGCGCACCGTCGATCTCAAGCGCTTCGAGGATGTGCGGGCGAAATACGAGGGTTCAGGCGTAAAGGCCCATATCGTCAAGTTCGCCTCCATTGACGGCGGGGCCGGATGGTCTGATGAGGATATTGAGTATTGCTTCAGGGTCGCCCGCATAATGGGCGCAAAGGCGATTACGCGCGAAGTCCCAAACCCCAAGAACATGGCGGCATGGGAGAAGAGCGCCAGGCGGCTGGCTCGTTTTGCGGAGCGGTACGACATTGCTGTCGCTTTCCACAACCACCTTCAGATAGATGCGAAGACGTATGACGGGCCTTTGCTTGACTGGTCTCCGAAGTTCATGATCAACTTCGATATCGGGCATTACGTTGCGGCGAACGACGACGATCCCCTTGCGTTCGTGAAGAAGTACCACGACCGCATATACTCCATCCACATAAAGGACCGCACGACCAAGGCGCATGGGCAGAAGAACCTTGCATTTGGCAAGGGGGATACGCCCCTTGTCGGACTATTCGGCCTTATGCGCAAGGAAGGATACCGCTTCCCGTGCGACATTGAACTTGAATATGCGATCCCAAAGGGGTCCGATGCCGTTCGCGAAGTGGACGCATCCCGCCGCTATTGCGCCACAAACATCGCAAAACTGAATGGCTGACGCCATCCCGAACCCGATGCGGAGTTTTTTTGTTTTTCGCGTCAGGTTTTCGGATGGCTGAATCCTTATATGCTTGTCAACAATGACAGAAAGACAAGGAAGCATGAACAAGAAACTGATGATAACGACGGTTGCCGCAATTGCGGCGGGGCTGGCACTTGCCCATCCTGGCCCGAGAGGATTCCATGGCGGCTGCGGTCCGCGAGGCTTTAGGGGAGGGCCTCCGCCGATGCGAGGGCCGGGTCCGGGTTTCCACCATCATGGGCATTGCGGATGGGGCGTGGCAGGCGCCATGTTGGGCGCCGCGGTCGTGCGCAACATTGTCCGCCCCGCGCCGGTTGTCGTTGCGCCGTCACCTGTATATGCGCCGACTGTATATGCGCCGACTGTATATGCGCCGCCGCCAGTTGTCGTCGCGCCGCCGCCCGTGATATACGCACCGCCACCACCGCCGCCACCGCCCTGTCGGTTCTGGTAGCGGCCGCTGGCCGCTGATGCCGGCTCTCCCCGTCCGGGGAGCCCGGCATTTCGATTGCGTCATTTGCGGCCGCTTGGATGGACCGGCGAGAGGGGTTATGATACACTTAATGGCAATGGGAGGCGTCTGACGGCGTTTGCCATCCTGAATCAATGCGGAAGAAGTGCGCCGATAGTGAAGAGATTGCAGTGGTGATGGGCGTACGCGCCAGGGTCGCGCGTACGCTTTTTGCCAGAATGAAAGGCCTCATGGGAACAAGGTCGCTGCCGCCAGGCGAGGGCATGCTGATCCTGCGGTGCAATGCCATACACACGTTCTTCATGTCGTTTCCGATAGATGCGACATTCCTTGACAGGCACGACGATGTCGTAAAGGTGGTGCGCAACATCCCCCCGTGGCGTCCTTTCGTATGGGGTGGATTCCGGGCTGTAAAGGTCCTTGAGACGGAGGCGCGGAATCCGGTGGAGGGCGTCTGTCGGGACAGGGCCACGCCGCAGAAGGCATGATCCGCAGGGGATCCGTGTGCGCTGGCGGTCTGATTCCGCGCGCCATCGCTCCTTCGGCGGCGGATGGCTTGACTTCACCGCCGTTTTAGGCTATACTACCGGCTTGTTTTTTCCGTTAGGGAGTGTCCCTGCGGGGTAATCAAGAAAGAAAAGGTATAAAATGGCTATCAAGGTTGGCATTAACGGCTTTGGCCGTATCGGCCGCATGGTTTTCCGCGCGGCGGTTGAAAACTTCGCGAACGACATTGAAGTGGTCGGCATCAACGATCTTCTCGATCCCGATTACCTCGCGTACATGCTCAAGTACGATTCCGTGCACGGCACCTTCAATCATCAGGTTTCGGCCTGCAACGAGAAGAAGGTTCTCATCGTTGACGGCAAGGAGATCAAGGTTTCGGCCGAGAAGGATCCGGCGGCCCTCCCCTGGAAGGAGCTCAACGTCGATGTCGTCGTCGAGTCCACGGGTCTCTTCCTTACGGACGAGAAGGCTCGCGCCCACATCACGGCCGGAGCCAAGAAGGTGATCATGAGCGCTCCTTCCAAGGACGCTACGCCGATGTTCGTCTATGGCGTGAACGACAAGACGTACGCCGGCCAGGACATCATCTCCAACGCTTCCTGCACGACGAACTGCCTTGCGCCGCTCTCCAAGGTCCTCAACGACACGTTCGGCATCAAGCGCGGCCTCATGACCACGATCCACGCCGCCACGGCGACGCAGAAGACGGTCGATGGCCCGTCCAAGAAGGATTGGCGCGGTGGTCGCGGCATCCTCGAGAACATGATCCCGTCCTCCACGGGCGCGGCGAAGGCCGTCGGCAAGGTTCTCCCGCAGCTCAACGGCAAGCTCACGGGCATGTCCGTGCGCGTTCCCACGAGCGACGTCTCGTTCGTCGATCTCACGGTCGAGCTCGAGAAGGAAGCGACCTACGAGGAAATCTGCGCGGCGATGAAGGCTGCGTCGGAAGGCGAGCTCAAGGGCGTTCTCGGCTACACGGACGAGGCTGTCGTCTCCACCGACTTCCGCGGCGACTCCCGCACGTCGATCTTCGACGTCAAGGCCGGCATCCAGCTCGACAAGACCTTCGTGAAGGTCTGCTCCTGGTACGACAACGAGTGGGGCTACTCGAACAAGGTGCTCGAGATGGTCCGCGTGATCGCGAAGTAACTTCATGGACTACGATGCGGGGGGCTTTCGGGCTCCCCGTCTCTTTCCCTGAAATGGGGACAAGGCCATAGGGAAGGGGGTGAAGAGGCAATGGCAATCCAGCTCAAGCTGAAAAAGGGCGAATCCGTTGAACGCGGATTGAAGCGGCTCAAGAAGATTCTCGACAAGGAGGGTCTGATCAAGACGTTGCGCGAGACGCGCTACTTCGAGAAGCCGTGCGTGAAGGCGCGCAAGAAATCTGCGCGCGCTCGCATCCGCGCCCGTTCGCGCCGCCGCATGGCGGAGATGTGAACGTGACGGAGGAGCCGTTTTCAACGGTGCCTCTTCATTGGAAAACAAGGCAGGTGGGCGATCGTTCGTCCACCTGCTTCGTTTTCACTCCGACGCGGGGGATGGCCGCATGCGAAGGGGCATTCGCGTCATCCCCGGCGATTGAGCAGAATGACGTGCCAGAATTGGCCGGATATGGTAAAATACCGCCCGCTTTGAAAGAGGAATTTGACAATGTTGAGGATTGTCTCGCTGCGTTGGCGCGAGGCGAGATTGTTGTGGTGACCGACGATGAGGATCGCGAAAACGAGGGCGACTGCATCTGCGCGGCCCGTTTCGCCACCACGGCTAACGTTAACTTCATGGCCACCCACGCAAAGGGGCTGATATGCATGCCCATGTCGAGCGAGTGGTGCCACAGGCTGGATCTCCACCAGATGGTGGAGGATAATACCGACAATCACCAGACGGCGTTCACGGTCTCGATAGATGCCGTGTCGACGACCACCGGGATATCTGCGGAGGAGCGCTCGATGACGGCCCTTGCCTGTGTGCGTCCGGGCGCCGGTCCGAAGGACTTCCGACGGCCGGGGCACATGTTCCCGCTGGAGGCCCGCAAGGGCGGCGTGCTTAAGCGGGCCGGGCACACGGAGGCGACGGTAGACATGTGCCGCCTCGCCGGCCTTGAGGAGGTTGGCCTCTGCTGCGAGATAATGAAGGACGACGGCACCATGGCCAGGCTGGGCGACATCAGGGAGTTCACAGCGAAGCATGGCCTCAAGCTGATGTCGATCGCGCAGCTCATAGCGTACCGCCGCCGCAACGAGCGTCTGGTGGAGAAGGTCGAAGAGGTGGACATGCCTACGGCCTGGGGACACTTCAGGCTGTCGATGTACCGTTCGCTGGTCACGGGGCTTGAGCACCTTGCCCTGGTGAAGGGCGATGTGTTCGGCGGGGATCCGGTGCTCGTGCGGGTCCATTCCGAATGCTTCACCGGCGACGTGCTTGGGTCCGAGCGGTGCGACTGCGGTTCGCAGCTTCACGCGGCGATGAGGATGGTCGAGCAGGCCGGTCGCGGCGTGATACTATACATGCGGCAGGAGGGGCGTGGCATCGGCCTCGCGAACAAGCTTCACGCCTACCGCAAGCAGGAGGCGGGGATGGACACGGTCGAGGCGAATGTCGCGCTTGGCTTTGCGCCCGACCTGCGCGAGTATGGCGAGGGTGCGCAGATCCTCGAGGATCTCGGTGTGTCCAAGGTTAGGCTGATAACGAACAATCCGAGGAAGATCAAGGGACTTGCCGGCTACGGCATAGAGATATCGGAGCGAATCCCCGTCGTGATTCCAGCAACGGAGCACGACAGGAACTATCTGGAAACCAAAAGAGTCAAAATGGGCCATCTGCTCGATGGCCCGGCAGTGTGAGAAGAGAGATGGAAAACACAGAAAAATGTCCATGCGGCAGCGGCGCGACGTACGGCGAGTGCTGCGGCCCGATTCATGACGGGAAGGTAAAGGCGAAGACGGCCGAGGCCCTTATGCGGGCAAGATACTCCGCGTATGCGGCGAAGCGCATCCCGTTCCTCAGGACGTCCGCAGGCCCGGAGGTGCAGGCGGAGTTCGACGAGAAGGCCTGCAGGGAATGGGCGGATGCCTCCACGTGGAGCGGGATCGACATCCTCGGCACGGATCGCGGCGGCGAAGACGATGACGAGGGCTACGTGGAGTTCATGGCGCACTACGCCTCCAACGGGGAGAAGGTGGAGCACCACGAGCATTCGTACTTCAAGAAGATCGACGGCGAATGGAAGTTCATCGACGGCAAGATCGAGAACCTCGATCCATACGTGCGCGAAGAGCCGAAGATCGGGCGGAACGATCCGTGTCCGTGCGGAAGCGGCAAGAAGTACAAGAAGTGCTGCGGCAAAGGCAAGTAGACGAATGACCAGGCGCGAACTTGCATCATGCATAGACCACACGTTCCTCAAGGCCGCAGGCGACATCGGCGCCGTAGAGCGGCTGTGCGAGGAGGCGCGCAGGTACCGTTTCGCGTGTGCGATGGTGAACCCCGCCGAGGTCGCGCGGGCCGCCGCGCTTCTCGATGGTTCGGGCGTCAGGGTCGGCACTGTTGTCGGATTCCCCCTGGGACAGAACACGGTGGCGACAAAGTGCTGCGAGGCCGTAGAGGCGGTCGGGAACGGTGCGCTGGACATCGACTACGTGCTGAACATCCGCGACCTAAGGTCAAAGCCATCGGAATCCGTCAGGGAGGATCTTGAACTCATGAACCTTGCGCCGAGGAAGGTGAGCGACGACGTGGTCACGAAGCTGATCATCGAGTGCTGCTACCTTTCGGACGACGAGAAGGTCCTCGCCTGCAGGCTTGCGAAGAAGGCGGGCTTCGATTTCGTCAAGACCTCCACTGGCTTTGGGCCAGGCGGTGCGACGGTCGAGGACGTTGCCCTCATGCGCAAGACCGTTGGCAAGGGCATGGGCGTGAAGGCCGCCGGCGGAATACGCACGCTCGATGATGCGCTCGGGATGCTGGCCGCCGGCGCGAACCGCCTTGGATGCAGCGCGGGCGTGGAGATCGTAAGCCAATATGTGGCTTGACCGTTGTTTTGCTAAAGGAGTGATATGGGAGAGATTAGTTTTGAGCCGCCTCGCGGCATGAGGGATTTCTATCCGGAGGACATGGCCTGGCGGAATCGGGTGTTCGATGCGTTCCGCGCGGCCGGCGAGGCCGCAGGCTTCCAGCCATACGACGCCTGCGTGGTGGAGAGCTACGAGCTTCTCGCCCGCAAGGCCGGCGAGGAGGTCGGGGAGCAGATATACCACTTCAACGACAAGAGCGACCGCCATCTCGCCCTTCGGGCGGAGATGACCCCGACCCTGGCGCGCATGGTCGCCGCCCGCCAGCACGAGCTGCGTTTCCCGCTGAAGTGGAACGCGATAGCGCAGTGCTTCCGGTACGAGCGCTCCACGAAGGGACGCAAGCGTGAACACTACCAGTGGAACTGCGACATAATCGGCGAGGAGTCCGTCCTGGCCGAGGTGGAGGTGCTTGGGGCTGCGGTCGATGCGCTGCGCCGCATGGGCCTCACGAAGGAGGATTACAGGATACACGTCTCGAACCGCGCCCTCCTTTCGGAGCTGCTCGCCTCGAGCGGCATACCAGCCGGACGCCATTCGCAGGTGTTCCTGGCGCTGGACAAGCGCGGCAAGATGCCGGATTCCGAGATCGCGGCGATGCTGAGCGACGGCGGGCTTGACGAGGCCGGCGTCGCGAAGACGTTCTCCATCATGGACCTGAAGTCGCTCGATGACCTGCCGGAAGGTCCGGCGAAGGAGCGGCTTGCCGAGCTTTTCAGGCTTGCCGCGATCGCGGGCTTCGCCGAGTGCCTTGAGTTCGACATATCGGTGATACGCGGCCTTTCCTACTACACGGGCATAGTCTTCGAGGCCTTTGACGTGAAGCGCGAGTTCCGCGCGATATTCGGTGGCGGGCGCTACGACAATCTGCTTACCACCATAGGCGGCGATCCCGCCACGGCGGTTGGCCTCGGCTTCGGCGACGTGGTCGTGACCGAGCTCCTCAAGGCGAAGTTCGGCGCGGAGGCCCCGCTCCCGAAGCGCGGCGTGTACATCGGCTACATGTTCCCCGAGCAGCGCGACGCCGCGCTTGCGCTCGCGTACAGGCTCCGCGCGGAGGGCGAGCGCGTGGATCTCGCGCTCAGGAAGCAGAAACCCAAGCAGTTCTTCGCGCACGCCGGCTCCGGCACGTGCGCAAGGGCCGTGTTCCTCGGTCCGGACGATGTGGCGGCGGGCAAGGCCCGGATGAAGGATCTCGCGACGAGGGAGGAGACGGAGATACCGCTCGCGTAGCCGGTCTCCGTCACAAGGAAAGGACGCATCGCATGAAGAAGTATGGATATGTGACGCTGCTGGCCACCGCGTTTGCGCTCGCGGCCTTTGGTGACCAGGCTAATGCCATAGTGCGTCTTCTCAACTCGCGAGCGTCCGGTTCTCCGAGGGGCTATGCGGACGCGGCGAAGGAGATAGCGGCGGATGCCGCTGCAGGCAAGCCGCTGCAGGCCTTCGTCCTCGCGATAGTGTCGAGGGAGCCCGAGGCGCCGCCGGCCGCAAGGCTTGACGACGCAACCCGCGAGCGGTACCTTTCCGCGAGCCGCGGGAAGATCGAGGCTCTCGCAAGGAGGACGAACAACTCCCTTGCCTGGTATCTGCTGTCGATAGACTCCGGCGACACGAACCTCCTCCAGCGGGCGGCGATCGGCGGGAACGTGCAGGCCATGAACGCCTGGGGCTCCATGCTCGTGAACGACGCTGTGCGGGAAGGACGCTCCACGAACGAGATCGCAAGGGCATTCGGGGATGCGGTGGAGTTCTTCAGGAAATCTGCGGGCCTGGGCGACGCCAACGGGCTGTACAACCTCGGCATGTGCTACGCTCGCGGGCTGGGCACTCCCCGCAACGACGAGAAGGCGTTCAGCTGCTTCAGGTCTTCTGCGGAGAAGGGGCACCCGGAGGCGATCAACAACATCGGATGGTTCTTCCGCGAGGGGCGCATCGTGGACAAGGATCCCGTGCTTTCCGCGAAGTGGTTCAAGAAGTCGGCGGATTTCCAGAACGCATACGGCGAATACAACTACGCCCTTGCCCTCCATCGCGGCGAAGGCGTTGAGAGGGACGATGCCGAGGCGGCAAGGTATTTCAGGCTGGCAATGGAAGGCGGCTGCGTGGAGGCCGTGAACTCGTATGGGCTTGCGCTCCTGCGCGGAGAGGGCGTGGAGAAGAACGGCATCGAGGCCATAAAGGCTTTCGAGCGCGCGGCTGCGGCCGGATTCCCGCCGGCGATGGAGAACCTCGCCTCCTGCTACGAGAATGGCAACGGCGTGAAGGCCGACGACAAGAAGGCGATGATTTGGCGCATAAGGTCAAAGGCTGCGCGCGGCGACAGGGCCGCGCAGGCCTGGCTCATGCAGAACGACAAAGAAAGACGGAGATGAAGAAGGAAGAGAAATCGGGTGCACAGGCCCTGGTGGATTCGCTCGCGAAGGCCGGCACTGAAGTGCTGTTCGGCTATCCGGGCGGGCAGGCGCTGGACATATTCAACTGCCTGCCGGAGGCCCCTTTCCAGTTCATACTGGGGCGGCACGAGCAGGGGTGCGTGCACATGGCGGACGGGTATGCCCGCTCGCTCGGCAAGGTGGGCGTGTGCCTCGTGACGTCCGGCCCCGGGGCGACAAACACGATAACCGGCCTCGCTACGGCCAACATGGACGGCGTGCCGCTCGTGTGCATTACCGGGCAGGTGCCGATGAGCCAGATCGGCACGGATGCGTTCCAGGAGGCCGACATGAGCGGCATCTGCCGCGCGGTCACGAAGCACAGCTTCCTCGTGCAGAGCGCGGACGAGATCCCTGAGACCGTCGCAGAGGCATTCTACATCGCCACGCACGGCAAGCCCGGACCTGTGGTCATTGACATTCCGAAGAACGTGCAGCGGGCCATGACGTCCGCGCAGTACCCGGAGCGCGTGTCGCTTAGGGCGTACCATCCGGAGTCGATGGCCACGTCGTCGCAGATGACGAGGTTCGCGAAGCTCGTCAACGAGGCGAAGCGTCCCGTGCTCTACGCTGGCGGCGGAGTGATAGCGGCGGGGGCGGCGAACGACCTTGCCCGTCTCGCCCACAAGGCACAGATACCGGTAGCCACCACGCTCATGGGGCTTGGGGCCTTCGACGAGCATGATCCGCTGTCGCTGCGCTTCGCGGGGATGCACGGGGCCTACGCCGCCAACATGGCGATAGACCAGGCCGACCTCATAGTCGCTCTCGGGGTGCGTTTCTCCGACCGCGTCACCGGCAAGCTCGCCGCGTATGCGCACCATGCCAAGATGATCCACGTGGACTGCGATCCAAGCTCCATCGGGAAGAACGTGCCGGTAGATCTCGGAATCGTCGCGGACGTGAAGGATGTGCTTACCACCGTCAATTCGAGGATAAGGCATGCGGAACACGGCGAATGGCTCGCCCGCATAGACGAGTGGCGGCGCAAGCACCCCATATCGTACAGCCCGATGCACAAGAACGTGATCATGCCGCAGCAGGTCATAGAGTCGATAGACCGCGCGTCCAGGGGACGCGCCGTCATCGTGACCGACGTGGGGCAGCACCAGATGTGGTCGGCGCAGTTCTTCCGCCACAACCGGGCGAGGCACTTCCTCACGTCAGGCGGAATGGGCACCATGGGGTTCGGCATCCCGGCCGCCATCGGGGCGGCGATCGCGCGGCCTGACCACAAGACGGTTGCGGTGTGCGGCGACGGCGGCGCGCAGATGACGTTCGAGGAGGTGGTGGTCGCGGTCGAGCACAAACTCCCCGTAACGTTCGTGGTGATAAACAACGAATGCCTCGGAATGGTCCGCCAGTGGCAGGAGCTTTTCTACGGCAAACGCTACTCCGGGTCGATACTCTCCATGAAGGGGCGGCTCGCGAACGAGCGGATTGAGCAGGATCTGAAGTACGACTATCTCCCGGACATGAAGAGGCTTGCGGAGGCCCATGGGGCCGAGGCGTACCGCGTCATCGATCCGGCGAAGCTGGATTCCACCATCCGCAAGGCGATGAACTCGAAGCGCACCACATTTGTGGAGGTGATAGTCGAACCCCGCGCTAACGTGTACCCGATGCAGCCCGGCGGACAGCCGGTGGAAGGAATGATTTTCGGATGAAAGAGCAGATATACAGACTGAACTGTTACGTCGAGAACAGGCCGGGCGTGCTGGCGAGGATCGTGGGCCTCATATCCGGACGCGGCTACAACATACAGACGCTTTCCGTTGGGCCTACCGAGGATGGAACCGTGTCGAGGATGAAGATCGACGTGCTTGGCGGAGAGCGGGAGGTGAAACAGATTACGCTCCAGCTCCAGAACCAGGTGAACGTGATCGAGGTGACGTCCCGTCGCAGATGATGTGGTTAAACAGTTAAATTTTCGTGTAGCATCCGTGGCGCATGGTGACGAGGTGACAGGAAGATGAAGGCGTTTGTGGTTGCGATGGAGTGCGAGGCGGATGCCGTGATCAGCAACATGGCGGATTGCGCCGCCTCGACAGTGTTCGGCCGCAAGGTCGTGAGGGGCGCGATCGATGGCGTGGACACGGCGGTGGTCGTTGCCGGCGTAGGCAAGGTGAACGCGGCGGCCGGCGCCCAGCTGGCATTGTCTTCACTCGGCGCCGACGTCCTCCTGAACGTTGGCGTGGCCGGCGGGCTCGTCCCGGGCATGAAGGTTGGGGAGGTGTACCGCATCGACCGCGCCGTGCAGTTCGATTTCGACCTATCGAAGATAAACGGCACGCCAATCGGCACGCCGAACGAGTGTTCTGGGCCGTTCTTTGCGCTGCCCAAGGCGGGGCCTTGGCCAGATGCCGTCGTCGCAACGGGCGACAGCTTCACCGACGACGAGGGCGAAGTCGAATTCCTGCGCAGGACGTTCGACGCCAATGTGCGGGAGATGGAGCTTGGCGCGATTGCACACGTCGCCGCCCGCGCCGGTGTGCCGCTATACGCCTGGAAGGCGATATCGGATGTCGCGGGACTCGGTACGATGTTCGGTCAATACGCAGAGAACCTGAAGCGCTGCCTCGACATCCTCGCTGTGGAGATCAAGGCAATGTTCCGTGCCGCATGACAGGAAGCGACACCATCGCGGCGATCGCCACGGCACCCGGAAGGGGCGGGGTCGCCGTAGTGCGCGTGAGCGGTCCGGACGCATGGCTTGTCGCCGAAAGGGTGTCTGGCAGGAGAATCCGCGAGGAGGATGCGGGCCGCTTCTTCTTTTCAAGGTTCACGGCTGCGCCATGCGCCGCCACGCCTGAAGGCGGCGGCCGGATGGCGGATAGCGGCCTTGTGCTTGTGTTCAAGGGCCCGCGCTCGTATACGGGCGAGGATGTCGTCGAGTTCCATGGTCATGGCGGAAGCGTGTCCCCGCGCCGGGTGCTGGAGGCGTGCTTCGCCGCCGGCGCAAGGCTTGCGAATCGCGGCGAGTTCACGGAACGGGCGTTCCTCAACGGGAAGCTGGACCTTTCGGCCGCAGAGGCGGTGATAGATCTCATAGACGCCCGCGCGGGACGCGCCGCCGACGATGCTCAGGCGCGGCTGCACGGGGCGCTCATGCCGGTATTCGGGCGGCTATATGGCGAGCTGGTGGATATGTCCGCAAGGGTCGAGCATCTTCTTGACGTGAGTGAGGACGAAATCCCGGAAGGGATGTTGGACGGAATCGTGGAGGGCATCGGCTCCGCCAGGCGAAGGATCGCAAGTCTGCTGTCAACTGCGCATGAGGGCAAGGTGCTGCGCGAAGGTGCGCTTGTCGTGCTTGCGGGCGCGCCGAACGCAGGGAAGAGCTCGCTCATGAATGCGCTGCTTGGCGAGAGCCGGGCGATAGTGTCCGACTGCGCCGGGACGACACGCGATTCCATCGAGGAGGGTATGGACATTGACGGGTGGCCGATTCGCCTTGTCGATACCGCCGGACTTCGCGACACCCTGGATCCGATAGAGGCGGAGGGCGTGAGGCGGGCCGAGTCGCTTGTGGACCGGGCGGACGTGGTCGTGGCGCTGGATTGCGATGTGAAGGGAGCGATAGCGGTCCATGCGAAATGCGATCTCGACGGTCCGGATGCAGTGTCTGGGCATGGCGTGGGCGATGCCGCGATCAGGGTGTCGTCAAAGACCGGCGAGGGCCTTGATGCCCTCAAGCGCAGGATCGTGGAGAGGCTTGAAGAACTTGCCGCCAGACCGTCCGACGCCGACGCCGACGTCACGGCGCGGCAGGTTGCCCTGCTGGAGCGCGCGCATGCCGCGCTGGACACGGTAGATGCGGCCGAACCGGTTCTCGCTGCGAACTCGCTAAGGAGAGCGGCCGAATCCGTCGGGCAGATCGTCGGCAAAGTCTACTCTGACGATCTTCTGGAATCGATCTTCTCCCGCTTCTGCGTAGGCAAGTGAACCTTGCCCTTGCCCCCTCCCCGCCCGACGCCCGCTACCCGCATAATTTTGCCGCCGGACTTGAATTTTGCGTGTTGGTGGCGTAAAATACGCATCCGATTGAACTGAAGGAGTAATATTGATGGTCATTACCGACGAGATGCGGCGGCATTCAGCCGCACACCTGACCGCGCGCGCGGTCATGAACCTTTTTGACAATGTGCAGGTTGATATCGGGCCTGCGACAGAAGATGGGTTCTACTACGATTTTGATCTGGAGCACAGGCTCTCGCCAGAGGATTTCCCGAAGATCGAGAAGGAGATTGCCAGGCTCATCGCGCTTGACGAGCCTTTCTTGCAGAGGGATGTCTCCGTGGAGGAGGCCAAGAGACTGCTTGCAGGGCAGAGGTACAAGCTTGAGCGGCTTGCCGACGTCGAGGCTTCCGGAGAGGCGATCTCCACCTACACGGTCGGCGACTATGTGGAGATGTGCCGCGGTCCGCACGTGGAGCATTCGGCGCAGATCGGTGCGGTGAAGCTGATGAAGGTGGCCGGAAGCTATTTCCGGGGGGACGAGAAGAACAAGATGCTGCAGCGCATCTACGGGATCGTCGGCAAGGATCAGGCGGAGATAGATGCCTGCCTCGCAAGGCTTGAGGAGGCGAAGCGCAGGGATCACCGCGTGCTCGGCAAGGAACTCGAGCTTTTCACGATCACGGATGCGGTCGGGCCGGGTCTCGCGCACTGGCTGCCGCGTGGCGCGCGCATCCGCGTGGCTATAGAGGACTACTGGCGCAAGCGCCACTACGAGGCTGGATACGAGATCGTGTATACGCCGCATGTCGGCAAGTCGAGCCTCTGGGAGACTTCGGGGCACCTCTCGTTCTACAAGGACGGCATGTTCCCCTGCATGAAGGTGCAGGAGGGTGACGGCAACGATGCGTACATACAGGAGTACTACGTAAAGCCGATGAACTGCCCGTTCCACATCCAGTGCTACCAGTTCAAGAAGCGGTCATACCGCGACCTGCCGGTGCGGTATGCCGAGCTTGGCACGGTATACAGGTATGAGAAGGACGGCGTTCGCCACGGCCTTTTCCGCGTGCGTGGCTTCACGCAGGACGATGCGCACATCTTCTGCACTCCCGAGCAGATCGTGCAGGAAATCAAGTCGACGGTCGAGTTCGCGAAGAAGATGCTCGGCAAGTTCGGCTTCCACGACATACAGGCGTACCTCTCCACGAAGCCGGCAAAGGCGGTCGGCGATCCTGCGCGCTGGGAACAGGCCACGCAGTCGCTCCGCGACGCGCTGGATCAGGAGGGGATGTCCTACGAGGTCGATGAGGGCGGCGGCGCATTCTACGGCCCGAAGATCGACATGAAGATAAAGGATGCGCTCGGCCGGCCGTGGCAGCTCGGAACTGTGCAGTTCGACTTCAACCTCCCGGAGCGCTTCAACCTCACGTACGTTGGGGCCGACGGCAAGGAACACCAGCCGTACATGGTGCATCGCGCACTCCTCGGCTCCATCGAGCGCTTCTTCGGCATCCTCATCGAGCATTACGCCGGCGCATTCCCGCTTTGGCTTGCGCCGGAGCAGGTGCGCGTGTTGCCCATCACCGACAAGCAGCTCGACTACGCGAAGAGGATACAGGCCGCGCTCAGGGCGGCAGGATACCGCTGCGAAGTGGATGTCTCGGCGGAGAAGCTTGGGGCCAAGATCCGCAATGGCACGATGATGAAGGTGCCGTACATGGTTATCGTCGGCGGCAAGGATGAGGCTGCCGGCATGATATCGGTGCGGGCGCGCACGGGTGGCGACAAGGGCCAGATGAGGCTTGAGGACTTCATGTCCACGCTCGGCGCGGAACTGGAGGGCTGATCCGATCCTGATCCGTCTGGACCAGTCCGCGCTTGCGTATTAGTGCTTAAGGAGGGCATCCCCCGTGAAGATAACGCTGAATCCAGACAAGGATGTGGTCCGGACGGTGCAGGACGGGCTGAAACGCACGGGCGGGTATTGCCCGTGCCGTCTCCAGCGCACCGAAGACACGAAGTGCATGTGCAAGGAATTCCGCGACCAGATAAGGGATCCCGGATTCGAGGGGTTCTGCCATTGCATGCTTTATCACAAGAGCCTTGAAAAGTAAGCCTACAGGAATGCGGCATAGCAGGGCTGACTCCGGGCGTCCGCACCCTTTCCAGATAGAGGTGCTGTACGACGATGACGACATGATCGTCGTGAACAAGCCTGCCGGAATCGTCGTTCACCGCGCTCCAGGATACCAGTCCGGCACGATGTGCGACCTTCTCCTGCCGCGATATCCGGAGATTGCCGGCGTAGGCAGCGGGGAGCGGCCCGGGGTTGTGCACCGTCTCGACCGCGATACGAGCGGCGTGATGGTGTTCGCTCGGAACAAGCGGGCGTATCTCGCGCTGCGCCGGGAATTCGAGGGCCATGGATGCGTGCGCAAGACGTACATTGCCGTGACGCATGGGGCCTTGAAGCCGCCGACTGGAGAGTTGCGTACGCTGATAGGGCGCAAGCCGTTCGATCCGAAGCGCATGGCGGTTGTCGACCGTGACGGCAAGCTTGCCGTCACCAGGTGGACGGTGCTATCGCGCCATGGAGCGCTCGCCATGGTGGAGTTCTCCATAGAAACTGGACGCACCCACCAGATACGCGTGCACGCCGCGCATCTCGGCCATCCGATCGTCGGGGATCCGCTGTATGGCGATGCGGCGCGGGACGTGAATGTGTCGCCGCGGCCATCGCGTCCTCTGCTCCATGCCGTCATGCTGTCGTTCCTGCATCCGTCCACGCAAAGGCCGGTGGAATTTGCCGCAGAGCCGCCTCCGGATATCGTCTACGTGCATAGCCGCAGCTGAGGGCTGTTGACTATGGTGGCGGCGTCTTGTATAATACGCACCGTTTTTTTTTGAGGCTATAGTCGTGAAGCGCAGTGCATTCAACTTCTTCTGGTGGTGGCGTCGCGGGTCTTGTGTCCGCGGGCCGGTTGCCGTGTAGTTGCGAAACGCGAAGCCAAGCCCAGTACCCGAAGGCGGATCGTCAAGGAAGACGGTCCGCCTTTTGCATTTAACCGAAACGTAAACGAAAGGAATACAAATGGACAACGAACCCTACAAGACGTATCTTGCGGAGGAGGAACTGCCTACGGCGTGGTACAACATGCGCGCGGACATGAAGAAGAAGCCAGCGCCGCTCCTCAACCCTGCAACGCTCGAGCCGGTGACGGCAGAGGAGCTTGAGCACGTGTTCTGCAGGGAATGCGTACGGCAGGAGCTTGACGACACCACGGCGTACATCCCAATTCCGCAGGCCGTGCGCGATTTCTACAAGATGTACCGGCCATCGCCGCTTGTCCGCGCGACATTCCTCGAGAAGGCCCTTGGCACTCCGGCGAAGATATACTACAAGTTCGAGGGCAACAACACGTCCGGCTCGCACAAGCTCAACAGCGCGA
>SAMEA104315424__coassemble_855_pt1 | contig 17059 bp, 11 predicted proteins | sample SAMEA104315424__metabat2_low_PE_034 | metagenome-assembled genome bin SAMEA104315424 (sample SAMEA104315424) | gut metagenome | biome: Monkey gut; feature: monkey-associated habitat; material: faeces | place: China | collected 2013 | reverse complement strand
AAGCGCATACTGTATCGGCACACGCATATCGGGCGGGGAAAGCTGCGCCAGCGTGGCGCCATCGCTGAACTCGACAAGCGAATGCACTATGGACTCCGGGTGGACGACAACATCAATCCTGTCCGGCGGGATGGAGAACAGCCATCGCGCCTCCACCACCTCGAACCCCTTGTTCATCATGCCGGCCGAGTCTATGGTCACCTTCGGCCCCATCTTCCATCTCGGATGGTTCAGGGCCTGCTCGGGAGCAACCGCATCGAGATCGGCGGGGCCATCGATGAAAGGTCCGCCACTCGCCGTTAGGATGAGCCGCGATACGCAATCGATGCCGACACCGCCCTGAAGGCATTGGAATATCGCCGAATGCTCGGAATCGACGGGGATTATGTCTGTCCCTCGCTCTTCCGCAGCCCTCGTCACTATAGCCCCGGCAGCGACCATCACCTCCTTCGTCGCGAGCGCCACGGCCATCCCCTTGCGTATGGCCGCCAGGGTCGGACGAAGCCCGGAAAGCCCTACGGTCGCCACAAGCACGATGTCGGCCTCGTTCTCCTCCACGGCACGCAACGCGCCGTCTTCGCCAGAATACACCCTTGCCCCGAACTCTCCCCCGAGAACAGACGCTGCGGCGAGGCTGTCCCTCACCGCAAGCGCGACGACCCTAAACTCGTCCGGGTGCGTACGCACGACGTCGCATGCGCTTCTGCCGATTGAGCCGGTCGCACCGAGAAGGATTATCCGCTTCACCCCTCGACAGCCTTCATGAGGCCCTTGAAGTATCCGACGCTCTCGGCGACTTCCGTCTCCTTTATCCCGGGCTTCACTCCCTTATCGGGAAAGGACTCGTACTCGAGCGAGCAGCAGCCGTCGTACCCGACATCGACGAGGGTCTTCACTACCTCCCACATGTCCATCCCTCCACGCGGCATCGGGACGGCGAGGTTCTTCTTGGGGTCGAAGAGCACGTTCTTGATGTGCATGTCGTAGATGCGCGTGTGGAAACGGCGGATGGAATCCGCGGGATTGGCCCCCGCGCGGAAGTCGTGGCCGATGTCAAGGCAGAGGCCCATGCGCGGATCTAGATCCTTGACCATGTTCCAGGACTTCTCGCCGGTGGGGAACAGGTACGGGATGTCCGGGCCGTGGTTGTGTATTGCGTACCTTACATCATACTCGCCGCAAAGGCCGGAGATCTGTTCGCAAAGGGATCTGGACTCGAAGCGCACCTTCTTGCCGTTGAGTTCCCGCATCTCATAGGGAACGCCCACCACGGTCTTCACGCCGACCCGCTTCGCGAACTCGAAGGTCTTCCTGGCCTGATCCTTCGTGTCCATGTACACCGGACCGAGCCCGTATCCCGTCACGCCGTGATCGGCGCACTTCTGCTTGAACGCGGCGATCTCCATGTCTGTCGCGGAGAACGGCAAATGGAAGTCCTTGATGCACAGGTAGTGCATGTCGAGGCGCTTCATTAGCGCAAGGGTCTCGTCCGCCGTGAGCCTGTGGCAGGAATATCCGGCCATTCCTAATTTGAACTTAACCTTGCCGCACCCCGATGCAGAGCCGCCACAAGCGCCGGTCATAGACTTGCACCCGGCCGCGAGAAGGGCCAGGGACGATGAGGCGAAGAATCCACGCCGTGTAATCATTTGAAGGAACTCCTTTGATTTTACAGTTACGCTAAATGTGGTCGATTATATACCATTCCATCGGCGAAATCAACCGCCTATCGAGACGCTGGCTGCTTCCCTCCGGCAAGCGTCTCCGCTATGTTCAGGTAGTATGCACGTACGCGCTCATAGGCGTTTATCATGTCCAGCTCGCAGAGCACTCGCATCGGCGAATCTGGATCGTCAGGCCCGATGCGACCGAGCTGCGTGCGGCGGCAGTCGCGGATAAACTCGTGTATCTCGCGTGACTCCCGCTGGACCGCCTCCACGTCTATCTGCGGCCTTGGCGACCGTATCCACGGGGACACCTTCTCGGCGAATGCGAACACGCGGTCATGCACCTGCAGGAGCAGCGCCGCCGACACGCACGATATGCGCTGTCCGTTGCCGCGAAGCCGCTTCATGACCTTGAGTATCTGCGAGGCCTCGTCGGAGATCGACTCCAGCTCGTCCGTAAGCCGCAGCAGACGCCGCGCGCGTTCCGCGACATCCTGCGGGAGCCGCTTCGTCATGATGCTTCCGAGGTATTCCGTCACTTCGCGCTGGACATCGTCCAGAATATTCTCTCTATGGCATATGTGCCGCTCGTTCTTCTCGTCTGGCTTGTCCGAGATCACCCTGCGCGCACTGTGTAGCAGGTCGACGTCGGAATCGCGCATGAACTGTATCTCAAGGAGGGCCTGGTCGCAGGCAATTACCGGCGAGAGCTTCACTACCGGCTTCAGCGCGGAAAGGTGAGGCTTCTCCTCCTCCTTCTGTGGGATGAGCCATTCGATCAGTGCGGCGAACGCCTTCACGGACGGGAAGAAAATCACTCCGCGCAATACCGAGAAGATCGTGTCCGTGACCGCGATCGGGGCCATCACTCCGAGAAGCATCGGGCCCTTCGCGGTCTCCGTCACCACATCCCAGTGGGGGAATAGCCACTTGCCGAACGGCACCAGGATCGGCAGCACGAACGGCAGGAATATGAGTGACCCTATCACGTTCGAGAGCGTATGCGACAGGGCGGTGCGCTTCGCCGCCGCAGTGCCGCCGATGGCGGCAAGCCACGCGGTCATCGTCGTACCGATGTTCGCGCCGAAAAGCACCGCTATCGCCATCTCGTACGTTATGAGCTGCTGCGTGGCGAGGGTCATGCCTATCGCGATCGCGGCGGCGGAACTCTGTATCACCGCCGTGAATCCTGCGGCGACAAGCGCGACAAGCGCAACTCCGCCAAGGGTCGTCGCCCCCATCCGCGTGAATGCCGCCTGTATGTCCGGATTCTGCCGTATCGGCAGCACTCCCTTCGACATGAAGTACATGCCGAGGAACACGAGGCCAAGCCCAAGTATCGCCAGGCCAACGTTGTGGACGGTCTCGCGCCTGAAGAAGAACAGGCATCCCGGAAAGAAGTAGAGGAGTCCGCCAATGAATATCCCGATAAGGCCAAGTATCTGCGGGTCCGGCGCGAACGCCACTATCCACACGGTCGCGGTGGTGCCGATGTTCGCGCCGATTATCACGTTTATTGCCTGGGGGAGCGTCATGAGGCCGGAGGACACGAACCCGACGAGCATGACCGTGATGATGGACGAGGACTGCACCAGGATCGTGGAGACTATCCCCGTCCCCACTCCCGCCATGCGCCGCGTTGTCGCGAGTGCCATGAATCGCCGGAGTTCCTGCCCGGCAACGGCCTGAAGGCCCTCGGAGAGATGTTTCATCCCAAGGAGAAATATGCCCAATCCGCCCGCTACGGTCAAAACGCTCAGCGCTATCTCTTTCATGTTATCCTATTCTGCCTTCAGTTCTGTTCCCAAAATTATAACTTCGACATCAGCACGCCTCGCCCCCGACTGCGGCGCACGCAGCCTTGACCCGCTCGGCGATTGCCGCATTCACGCCTGCGGCGGCGGATATCTCCTCCACGGGAGCCTTCGCTATCCCACGCGTCGAATGGAATTTCCGCAGCAGGGCGACCTTCTTCGCCGCGCCGATCCCCGGAATCTCGTCAAGCACAGACTCCCGGATCGTCCTCTGGCGCAGATGCCTGTGGTAGGTGATGGCGAATCGATGGGCTTCGTCCCTGAGGCGAGTGGCGACAAACAGCCCCTGCGAATCGCGCGGCAGGCATACGTCGCCCCGGTCATCGTCGGTGACAAGCGTCTCCATCTTCTTGGCAAGCCCGACGGTTGGAATGTCAGCCATCCCTATGCCCTTGAACGCCTCGCGCGCCGCCCGCAATTGCGTCACGCCTCCATCGCATATGAAGAGGTCGGCGCGCGGGGACTTCGAGGCGATCGTCGATTCCGGCCCGTACCTGCGACGGACTACCTCCGCCATGCTGCGCGGATCGTCCGCGCCCTCAACGGTCTCTATCTTGAAATGGCGGTAGTACCGGCGGTCGGGGATGCCGTCTATAGCCACTACGAGAGATGCCACGGAATGGGTGCCGAACAGGTTGGATATGTCGACGCACTCGATCACGCGGGGCGGGGCATCGAGACGCAGCGCCGCCGCGAGCTCGTCCAGACCGCGCAATGCGTCTGCGCGGCTCGCCTCGGGAGTTTTGCGGACAAAGTGCCGCTTGGTCATCTCCCGAAGCGCGGATATGGTGTCGCGCAGACGCGCCGCCTTCTCGAAATCGCCGCCATCCGCCGCTGCCTCCATGTCCCGCACGAGATCGTCGATCAGGCCGGGCCGCCCGCCGTGGAGGAATGCGCAGGCCTCGCAGAACCGCTTCCTGTAGTCATCCGCTGATATCCTGCCGATGCACGGTGCGCTGCAGAAGCGTATCGTGTCCGCCATGCAATGCCGCTTCGCATCCTCGTCCGGCACAATGCACTTGCACCCGCGCAGCCCGAAGCGCTTCTCCACGAAATCCTTTGCAGCCCGCACGACCGGGGCGGACGGGAACGGCCCGAAGTAGAGCGCTCCATCGTCCCTCACTATGCGACAGGTGGTGAACATCGGGAACTCCAGGGTAGTGTCCGCGCGCAGCGCGAGGTAGCGCTTGTCGTCGCGCATGAGTATGTTGAAGTGCGGCTTGTAGCGCTTTATGAGCGCCGCCTCCGTGAGCAGGGCCTCGGCCTCGTTCTTCACGGTCATGAACTCGAAGTCGGCGACCGTATGCACCATCGACCGCACCTTCGGCGCGTGCTTTGCGCCCGGACGGAAATAGCCGCGCACACGGTTGCGCAGGTTCTTCGCCTTCCCGATGTAGATGATCGTGCCGCGACTGTCTCGCATGAGATAGCATCCGGGCTTGTTCGGCAATGTCTTCAACCGTTCTCTCAATGTGTCGGTCAACGTTACGCCTCCGCAGATGCCATGCCAAGCGAAGCCTTCAGCCAATCGGCCACAGACTTTTCCCGCATCTCGTGCGGCGAACGGACGGAAGCCCCTCGGAGAAGTGCCTCAATCCCAGCACAAAAGCTCCAAGCCCAGCCTCCAGAGCAAGCACAACATCTCTCATAGATGCCCGATATTATACCAAAAGCAGTTCCCACTGCGGAAACGGCTTCACATATTTCACAATGCGGGCTTAAAATGACAAACCTAAGAATCGCAGATGAAAATCACCCGATCTTTATAATCGCACACGGAAGCGCTCGATTCTCACCTGCTTTTTAACGCCTGGGACACGTCCGTGTTCACGGGGCAGTACGCTCTCCTCCCCTCAAAAGACTTCCCGTATGTGGATATTCGTGCATTACTGCGGTTTTAGTCCGAAGCATAATCTCACGATTCTCCGGGCGGTAGTGGCTCCAGTCGATAAACCGCTTCAAGCAGACGGCCGAGTCGATGTTACCGTACCGTAAGGCAGCTGCCAGACAGTCTTTCCATTGAGGACACCCCTTCTCACTTTTTGCAAAAAGTGAGAAGGGAAATGGCCGTGAGGAAGAAAAGGCATAATGCGGCATTAATCAATTGAGCCACAATCTCGCGCACTTCCCTCAAGCGCATCCAGCAAGCGCTGCCGGACACGCTTGCGGTCAAACACCCAGTCCATGCTCCAAAGCCGGAAGTGCTTCCACCCCAGGTTTTCCAATATGGCCGGACGCAAGACGTCTCGGTCTCGAACGGTTTTCTGCGATGCATACATGGGGCCGTCAAACTCGATGGCCAGCAAATGGCGGTTGGCGGCATTTGGATGCCTGACCGCAAGCGCAATCGGCATCGTGGAGCGTCCGACATTCTCTTCCACGACATACGTCTCACGCGGATAGACGAGAATCTTCGGGATATCCATGCCGAGCAACACAGGAAATGCTGCCCTGCGAGCGCTCGGCGTCACCGCGTCGCCAATTCCGACATCGAATTGCATTGGCAGACGAACATTCCCAAGATGCTCGCAACGACATTCCTCATCCGAAATAGCCCTCCACATAAGGCATGACAATACGACGCACGCGATCAACGTCCGCAGCCCTCATCAATTCGTCGACAGAAAACCTCTTCTCGCGAAGTCCATCCTTGTGCACACCGATCGAGATTTCAAGCCCCACGCGATTTCGTAACTTGAAGAGATCGGCGACCGTCTTCGCCGCCGAATACACGCGGACAGGAACGCCGTCAAGCACTCTTTATTCAATTCCATGGCGAATAGACGGCGGAATCTGCATTGAGGCGGAATGCAAAGGGAATAGAGGTGCCTGTGGACGACGCTGTGGTCGACAGTTTCAACTGCGCGGCCAACACGCGTCAGCTGCGTTTCGATGGGGACAACGGCTTTAGGGTTGACCAGCCCGGCAGACTTCGGCGGGATGCCCTATTTCTCGCTGACGGTCAACTTGTAGAAACCTTTCTCGCCATTCTGCTTGATGACACCGAGATAGAGTGTCGAACCCGTAGCTCGAACCTTCTCGCCAATCGTCATATCAGTAAGGTTTCCGCCCCACGCAGCCCGGTAGTAAAGGCCTTTGTACGCCTTGATCGGCAACGCGCCGACCGTCTCGCCCGATTTAGGTTCCGGCTTCGCAGATATCCTGGCTGAAGCGACCTCGACAAGCAATCCCAATGGATCGTCTTCGTCCTTCTGCGCATCTGCCGCCTCTTCCGGCACAACGCCGACAACTGGCACCGCAAGCGTCACTGTCGCAGACTTGCCGCCCTCGGCAATCTCGATCTTGTACGCCTCCTTCGGAACCGAGCCGAAGACAAAATCGGCTTCAGTAAGCGCCTTGCCCTCCTTTGCCGTCACGACATACCCGTCCGCCGTCTCTGCAATCTCGCCTTTCTCTCCGTCCACTGCAACATTGGCGACTATACTCGGCGTCCAAACGACAGAATCAATCCAGGCACAGTCGTTTCCTCCCGCATCCGATTCATCCTTCTCATATATCCAGCGGACAGTCGCGCCGCCGGATATATTGATCGAGACGGGTCCTATCCAACCGGTAGAGCCGTCGATGCGTGAAATCTCGACTCCGTTCGTTTCGACTCTGACATGATCCCATGTTGCGGAAGTTGGTGTTGTGTCGTCATCTTCGCAATCCGCGCGCCACTTAAACGAGAATGTGCCTATTCCACTTACCGATGTCTCGATCCAGGTGCTGCCACCATCGCCTATTTCACCTGACCTGACGGCAACACCGCCATCAGACGTCGCATCGCTGGCGACAACCCACTCCACGCCGTCTGATCCCCCGGAGGTGAATATCAGGCCGTCCGCGCCAACCGCTTGTGCAAAAGTAAGGGTCGTTTTCGTGATTGTTGCAGTCATCACAGAGGATTTCAAATCGTCGTATGCATTTTTAGCAACCGCCTTGACCGTAGTGGTGGCTACGATATCAAACGGTCCCTTGTATCTGTTTGCCTCGGTTGTTTTCGGGTTGCTGCCGTTTGTCGTGTAGTATATGACAGCATCCGGCGTAGAGCACGAAATGGTCACGCGGCAGCTGTCTCCGGCGAACGACGAGCCATCGTCAGGCGAAATCACCGGCGCGGCCGGAGGGACTGCCTCGACCTTTGTGATTATCGCAGTCACGACGTCGCTTTTTAGCGCTCCGCAGACCGCCTTTGCCTTGACCGTTGTTGTGTCCGTTATCGTGAACGGCCCTGAATAAAGATATGTCGCCGTCTCTTTGGGATTCGCACCGCTTGTCGAATAATATATCGTCGCTCCCGGCGTCGCGCACGTAATGGAAACAGTCTGGCTTACGCCGCTGAACGTAGAGCCACCTGCAGGTGTTATCTCAGGCATGGCGACCTCGGAAAGTTCCCAGACGGCATACAGCGCGACCACTCCGCCGGACTGCGCCGTCAGGTTGGTTGCGGTTTGCCCCGCCACATACACGGCTTCGCCCGTCTCGTTCGTTGCCCAGCCAGTGAACTCGTGCCCGCTCCATGTGAACCCGTTCTCCGCAATGCTCACCTCGCTGTCGTATGTCGCCGCAGTCGCATCCATCGTCCCGCTGCCGCCGTTGGGATTATAGGTGATCGAATAGCTGTTCGCCGTCCATTCTGCCCGGACGGTCTGCGCTCCTGTCATGTCTGATGTTATCTGCGCAGGCGTCCATCCCGCGAACGTGTAGCCCGTCACCGCGCCTAGATTCTCGAACGTCACGAAAGTCCCTTCCTGATATGTCGCCGGATTTGGATTCGTCGCACCACGCAGATTTGTGTACGAGATGGCCGAGTAGACGATTGGCTTCTCCTTCCTGCCGGTCATCGGATCTGACATCACATCGTCCGACGATCCTTCAGCCTCGACCCAGTACCAGTATTCAACATCAACATCGCCTGTCTCGTCGAGATATGTGCAACTGCCGTCGTTCTGCAGCTCGGCAAGGACCGTCGCAGAAGACGGCACGCTTGTGATTCCACGGTAGATTGTATATGTTGCCGCCCAAGCAAGATTGTTCCATGTCAGCGTCACACCAGCCGTGCTTGACCGTACGGACTCAATGGCAAGGGGCTGAGGCTCGAACACGGCCGTATAGCTCGCGGGGGCATCCACCGTAATCTTCAGCGGGTTCTGCATGGAACTGACAGCACCAGTCCAGTAGGAGAAATTGTAACCCGCGTCTGGAACTGCCGTTAGCGTCACCTGCGATCCGACATCGTACGAACCGCCGCCCGAGACGTGTCCGCCATGTTCCGCCGCAGCCGTGATCGCGACCATCTGACGCGCCCGCTGCTCCAGCGTATAAACCTCGCCGTTGATGACGATCTTGCCCGTCCTCGTCTTTCCCGTTGCGTTCTCAGCATAGATGAACCGCACAGTGCCGCTTCCAGTGCCGGAATCATACCCGCTTATAAGCGTGATCCACGGCTCTGTCACAATAGCAGTCCAAACATCTCCTATGGAAGCCGAGACACCGAACTCTCCAATTCCGTTGTTTCCTGTTACGTAAGAGCCGTTCGGACTGATGCTCAGATCGTACGCACGCTGCGTAATATACACCTTCTTGTCGCCAACCGTGATCCACCCGATTCGAGCGGTGCCGTCTCCGACATACGGCGAGACTATGTACAATATCTCGCCGTCGCCGACTCCGGAATCACCTTGGAATATCGTTATCCAGGTCGGATCTGACGAAGTTGCAGTCCACGATACATTGCCGTCAGGATGGATGGAAATAGATTCATTTCCGCCATCCGTTCCGAAGAGTTTCGTGTCGTACTCAACCTCGACGCCACGCGCCTTCTGCGAAACGCTGAAAGTCTTTCCTGCGATCGTCACCGTGCCGCTGCGCGGGTAGATAGTTTCGTTTGCCGAGGCCTGGAGAGTAACCGTGCCCGGTCCGGTCCGCGAAAGCGAACCGTTTACCGTGAGCCAGTCGAGCGACTCGGAAATGCTCCACGTTACGATACTCGCCAGGGATACTTCGATCGAACACGACTCGCCTGCGGCCTCGAACTCGTATCCGCTTGACGAAATGGACGCCGTTGCCGCCGGCTGCGTGACGGTGTGGGTCTGCGCAGCGCCTTTCCCGGGCCATATCGTTATATTGCCCGTCCTCTGAGAAAGCGTCGGATTGGGTGACACCGAATAGACCACGTTTCCATTGCCGGCTCCGGAGCGAGAGGCGGGGTAGAGCGAGACCCAGTTCGCGCCGCTGGTGGCAGTCCACGGCAGGTCGGGCGTCGCCGTCACAGCGATTATCCCATTAGCACCCTCCACGCTCGCCGTCGAATATGCCGGGCTGATGCTGAACGAAAGCGCCGACTGCGGACGCCCCTGCTGCGTCACTGTGAATGTCTCGGTCCCGATGCTCACCGTGCCGGTCCGAGCATTGTAGCTCGGGTTCTCCGAGATTGCGATTGTAACCAAGTCGCCGCCGTGTCCGTTCCCCGCATCGACAACCGAAATCCAGCTATTGTTTGGTGTTACGCTCCACTCTGTGATGGCAAGTGCATTGACAGTAATTGGTATGGGGTGCGTCTCATAATTCTGCGTAGTCGAATAGGAATCAAGCTTCATCCTACTGCCATACTGGAACACCGTAAAGGTGTTTCCCGCCACGGTAAGCGTCCCCTGGCGCGTAGAAACTTCGTTATACGGCGCCACCTGATATGTCACACTGCCGGATCCCAATCCGCTTGTTGCGGAAACAGAAATCCAATCGACATTAGACTTTGCATGCCAGAGCATCTTGTCCTGCGTCGACACGGAGATTCTTCCGCTCCCCCCCATCGACTCGAACTCTCTGCTCTCAGGGGAAATCGTTCCTCCGACACCGTCCTGCGTAACAGTATGCGTCCATCCGCTGACGTATATATATCCGACGCGCTGCTCGACGTTCGTGGTCGCGCTGACCGTGTAGGCAACCGGATAGCCAACGGTTCCGCTCGTTACGTTAAGCGTGATCCAGTCCTCTGATTTGGATGCTGTCCATGTTCCGCTGCCTTGCGTGATAATCGCGTTACCGCCGCCGTCCACGTCAAAGTTCCGCGTCGTCGGCGTGATGGAAATGCGGCTGTTTTGCGCGTCAGGCGGATTCGGTACAGGGTAAGTATAGGCTGTTAGCGATGTAACTTTCAGTGTTGAAGTCCACGTTTCCGAGCCCTTCTTGCAAGTGACGGAATACGAACCTGTCTTTGTGGGCTGCCATACAAAGGTTCCCGGCATGGTCGTCGAAACGATTGTTGTACCATTTGCTGTAAAAACAAAATCTTCTCCATCCAGGTTTGAATAGTCAATAGTAACCGCACCTCGAACACTATTCTCGCCACCAGAATATGTCAAGCATCCTTCTTGTACAATGGTAGCACTCGCAACAGAAGACCATTTGTCGACAACCCAATCGTCGCCGTCATATAACGAGGGGTTTTGGCTGTAATGTCCAACAGATGAATCTTTTATATGCCCTAGATAAAGGAAAATCTTCCCTTCCCTACGCATGCCAGATGTGTTTTTTGCGATAGTTGCACTTATACTCTCAGATGATCTTCCACTCGTTGTTCCTGTGAGAGAAATCCATGCTGCGTTAGACGCAACCTTCCATCTGATGGCGGACGATGCATATATCTGTAGGTGTCTACGGGATTGATTCAGCCAGCAGTTCAAATCTGATGTGCCAAAATAGAGTTGCCCTGCACTTTGGCGAACTGACAGTGTTTCATAGGTAACCGCAGAAGAACCAGAACTAACAGTTCCCATGTTCGTGTAAAGATTTAAATTGCAAGAGCGTGATGCGAGAGTTGGATTACGGAGAGCCGTAAGCGATTGTCGCATCGTCCAAGTCGTTCCTGCATCATTTAACAGCTCGCTCTCTCCCCAAGACAACCAATAAGGAAGATTTGGGGCGTAACTATTTCCATCGTTGGCAAATTTCTTATATGTTATATCAACCGTTCGTGTCCCAGCTGCAGCACTAAAAGAAATTGATGATTGCGACAATGTCGCAAAAAGATGCGGAGAAAAAAACGCCAAAAAGAAGACGCCAAAAATTTTAACACTACTATTCATGTCTGTATCTCCTATCATTTCCCGATATTTGTTTTTACCGCCTTGCGAATCTGCTTTTTCGTCCATGCGTCAACCTTGCGTGTAAGCGCAAGACCTTCCTTTGCAGCCTTCATCGCACGTAGCGGAAATTCCTCTGCGCAGATTTCAGGAACTTCGCCCTGCGCAGATTTGGCGATACCGTGCAGCAGCGCATTCCTCACCTTCCACCATGCCTCAAGCTTCGGGAATAGAGATTCCATCTCCGAATCAAACAGATTTGAATTCGCATTGCGCGATGTGCCCGGCTTTACGGGATGCCATTCACTAAGAACTTTGCCCAATGTGTCTTTTGGGGGCTTCTTTGATCTGCCTACGTTCAACGTGGATGAAAGGCGATCAGTCAAGATGCTTTCCGCGATTGCGATTGCCTGAAGAGGGCAATCTCTGTCCAAGGCATCATTCATCATGCCAAATGCAAGCTTGTAAGACTCATGTTTACGCATATTTTTAGTCTCCTTGACAGGTTCCTCTGCCGGCATAGCCGCCCTCTTTCTTTTTGCCCTCTTCCCGTAATCGCGGCAAAAGAAGAGGGCGACATCTTCCACCGCGTTTCAAGAGAGGCCCTGGAAAAGCCCTGTACGAGACGCGGAAGAAAATGCGCCCAAAGGCGCATTCCCTTCTTTGCCGGCCCGTACATAAGAAATTTTCCAGGTTTCTCTTGAGCCGATCAAAGCACGAATGCCTAAATCAGACGATATTATAGCAAAAATTCCGCCTGCTGTGGCGACGTTCCCGCCATAAACGCAAAATCGGCATCCGCGCTTCCCCGAACCAGGGCTCTCCCAGTCCTCCAATGCATATTGCCACGTCAATCGAAAATCTTACGCGGAAATGTCAGTAGACGTCGCGCTGGAGCATTTCCCGTATCTCTTCGTGCTCTCTGTCGATGCGTTCCTGCATCAGACGATCTTCCTCGGACTTCTTCGCGCGATTAGACTCTGCACGCCAAATTACGGCCGTCGTCGCAAGCGCAATGGCCGCGACTAAAACGGCCGCGGCCAGGAGATGCCGTGCGCGATGACGCGTGCGGACGGCATGCATAAACGCCCGGATGTCGCTGTAGCGCTGCCCGGGGATCGAACTTGTCGCGCGGCGGACGATTCGTTCCCAGCATCGCGGCAGGTTCCCCTTGAAGCATTCGTCCACGATTGCACCCAGCGCGTGTATATCCGCCGCGGGCGTGATCCCTCCTCCGCCGAACTGCTCCGGCGCGGAGTACCGTGGCGTACCTACGCCGACCGCCTTCCCGTCCACCACCGAGATCGACATGGGAAGCCTGTCTGTGGTCTCCGAGGAAACGGGTTTGAGAAGGCCAAAGTCGATAATGACCAGGTCTCCGTTTTCGCGCCGCATGACATTCTGGGGCTTGAGATCGCGATGGACCAGCCCCTGCGAGTGGAGAACCGCCACGCCAGCCGCGACCGCGAGAATATAGTCCGCGACCGCTCCGTCCGTACACGGAAGTTCAACCGGTTCGAGCAGCTCCATCGCCACGAAAGGCCGGCCCTCGTATTCGCCTGCACCAAGGCAACGCGGGAACGCCGCATCTTCGTTCGCGTTGACGAACCGCGCCTCGCGGTCGAATCGGGCACGCGCCGCAGCATCGTCGCGCAGGAGCATCTTGACCGCCGCCGCTTTGGAAGAGACCGCATGCACGGCCCTGTAGACCTCCGACGACCCACCGCGGCCGAGAAATCCGGTCAGCCGCCAATCTCCGACGACCGTTCCGGCGGCAAAGTGCGCATCGGATTTCACCGGCGCGTGCGCCGAAAGGAACGCATCCAGCTCTGCGCCGTCATTCCTGTCTGCCGTTGCCATCCGCCTTCTCCAGTGCGCGAACGAGTTCCTTCAGGCGAAGTGTCATGCGGCTCTTCATCTGGTCCACCGCATTGCGGGTAATTCCCAGAGAGGAACCGACATCCTCCGGCTTCTCTCCGTTCACGGCGACGCGGCGGAACACCTCGCGCGTTCGCGCATGGACCGACTCGTCCGCCAGAAGCTGCTGAAGCGCAATCTCCATGAGCGCTTCGCGCCATGATTGCTCGTCGTCCGGCATTTCATTATGCGGCGCGCTCGGTGATCGCGCCCTACCATCGCGCCCTGTGCCGTAAGGTGCGCTCGGTGATCGCGCCCTACCAAGGGTTGACTCGCCATTACAAAACATTTCGGCAATCTTCGCCCGCTGCCGGTCGCTGCGGACCTGACGAAGTGCCTTGTGGCGGAGGATGCCGGTCAGATAGCTGTGGAAGTGCCCCGTCTCCTCTGGTACATACCGGTAGACGGGCATTGACTTGATCAACGCAATCAGCGTTTCCTGCACCGCGTCGTCAACGTCGACGTGCGGAAATCGTTCGCGCAGATACGCCTCCATCATCGGACGATAACGGGCGACAAACTCTCCCCAGCGGGCATGCTGGGAGTCTTGCGCCAGATCGCGCAGAAGTGTTGTCGAGGTTGTAGGTAGCCTTGCCATGGAATACAGACTTCATGGACCCGCCTTCCAGTAGCCAACGCAACACTCGTTGTGTAGCATAGTCAGGCAAGTACCTTCTTGTGATTGGTTGATAGTATAGCAGTTTTCAATTCGGCTTGCAAAGCGAGCTTCAGCCTCATCCCGCCGAATGTTTTTCATGGCGCTACAAGACAAAAAGCAAGCGGAGCGTCCGGATCGACCCGAACGCCCCGCTTGGACACATGCGGCCTTCATGCCGCACTCGCCGGTGGAATTACATCATTCCATCCATGCCCGGCTGGGCGCCATGCCCGCCGCATCCGCAGGAATCCTTCTTCTCGGGGATGTCCGTGACCATGCAGTCGGTCGTGAGGAGGAGACCCGCGATCGAGGCCGCGTTCTGCAGTGCGCAGCGCGTCACCTTCGCGGGATCCACCACGCCGCACTTCAGCAGGTCGGCGTACTCGCCGGTGCGCACGTTGTAGCCGTTCGTGCCGGCGGCCTTCTTCACGTTGGCAATGACAAGCGCGGCTTCCTGGCCGGCGTTCGTCACGAGCTTGCGAAGCGGAGCTTCGATCGCGCGGGAGATGATGTTCGCGCCAACCTTCTCGTCGCCCTCGAGGTTGAGTGCGTCAATCGCCTTCTGGCAACGGAGGTAGGCGACGCCGCCGCCGGGGACGATGCCCTCTTCGACCGCAGCGCGGGTCGCGTGGAGAGCGTCATCGACACGATCCTTCTTCTCCTTCATGGCCGCCTCTGTGGCCGCGCCGACCTTGATGATCGCGACGCCGCCGGAGAGCTTTGCAAGGCGCTCCTGAAGCTTCTCGCGGTCATAGTCGCTCGTCGTCTCCTCGATCTGCTTCTTGATCTGGTCGACACGGGCCTTGATGTCCGCGCTCTTGCCGAGACCTTCGACGATCGTGGTGTTGTCCTTGTCAACCGTGACCTTCTTGGCGCGGCCGAGCATGTCGAGGCCGACGTTCTCAAGCTTGACGCCGAGATCCTCGGAGATGAGCTGCCCGCCCGTGAGGATTGCGATGTCCTGGAGGATCGCCTTGCGGCGGTCGCCAAAGCCAGGAGCCTTGACGGCGCACACCTGGAAGCTTCCGCGGAGCTTGTTCACCACGAGCGTGGCGAGGGCTTCGCCTTCGACATCCTCGGCGATGATCATGAGCGGACGGCCGCTCTTCGCGACGGCCTGAAGCACCGGCAGGAGTTCCTGAAGGTTGGCGATCTTCTTCTCGAAGAGGAGGATGTACGGGTTCTCGAGTTCGCACTCCATCTCCTCGGGATCCGTCACGAAGTACGGCGAGAGGTAGCCCTTGTCGAACTGCATGCCCTCGACGACGTCAAGCGTCGTCTCAAGCGTCTTGGCCTCTTCGACGGTGATCGTGCCGTCCTTGCCGACCTTGTCCATCGCCTCGGAGATGATGCTGCCGACTTCGGTCTCGCCATTCGCGGAAAGCGTGGCGACCTGGGCGATCTCGTCTGCGCTCTTGACCTTCTTCGACTGCTTGGCGATCGCCTCGACGACAGCCGCCGTGGCCTTGTCGATGCCGCTCTTGAGGGCAGTGGCATTGGCGCCGGCCGTGAGGTTCTTGAGGCCTTCGCGATAGATGGACTCCGCAAGCAGCGTCGCCGTGGTGGTACCGTCGCCGGCGACGTCGTTCGTCTTCGAGGCGACTTCCTTCACCATCTGGGCGCCCATGTTCTCAAAGGGATCGGCGAGCTCGATCTCCTTTGCCACGGTCACGCCGTCCTTGGTGATCTGCGGGGAGCCGAACTTCTTGTCGAGAATCACGTTGCGGCCGGAAGGTCCGAGCGTGGACGTGACGGCCGAGCTGAGCTTCTCAACGCCGGCGAGAATCTTCTGACGCGCATCGGCGTCGAACTTAATCTGTTTTGCCATGATAGAATCCTTTGCTAATTTACGATTTGTGATTTATGATTTACGATTGCATTTATTGATTTGAAGATTTCAATATCCCACTGCTGAGATCTTCCAATCGAAACCGTGAACCGTAAATCCCATATTTTCCTGTTGCCTACTTTTCGACAACGCCGAGCAGGTCCTCTTCGCGGACGAGCTGCAGCTTCTTGTCGCCTATCTTGACTTCCGTGCCGCCATATTTCGGCAGGAGCACGGTATCGCCGGCCTTGACGTCGAACGAGATCTCCTTGCCGTCCTTGTCCGTCTTCTTTCCGACGGCGACAACCTTGCCCTGCATGGGCTTCTCCTTCGCGGAATCGGGAATGATGATGCCGCCAACGGTCTGCTCCTTCTCTTCAATGGGCTCGACCAGCACACGGTCGCCCAGAGGTCTGATTTTCATTCTTTATGTGTCCTTTCGGTTAGTTGTTTTGCCTTGTGCGCATTACATGTTCTTTGCGTCCGGCTTGGCATGGCAACCTTTCGCCATGCCAAGCCGGACGCGGTTACTTACTTCATCGTGAAGTCCGCATCGACGACATCGTCGCCGCCCTTCTTGCCGTCACCGCCCGGCTGATCGCCGCTTGGCGGCGGCGTACCGGCCCCAGGAGGCGGCGTGCCTGCGCCAGAGGCGGCGGCTCCGGCCTGCTGCGCGGAGCTGTACATCTCCTGCGCGACCGGCTCCATGGCCTTCATAAGGGCCTCCTGCTTCGCCTTGATCGTCTCGATCGGCGTGGAGGCGTTCTTCAGGGCCTCCTGCAGATCCTTGAGCGCGGCCTCCACAGGCGCCTTCTTTCCGGCGTCGATCTTGTCGCCCGCGTCCTTAAGGGTCTTCTCGACCTGGAACGCGAGGCCATCGGCCTTGTTCCTGATCTCGACCTCCTCGTGGCGCTTCTCGTCCTCCGCCGCATGGATTTCGGCGTCCTTGCGCATCTTCTCGATCTCCTCCTTGGAGAGGCCGCCGGCTGCGGTGATCGTGATCTTCTGCTCCTTCTTGGTGCCGAGATCCTTGGCCGAGACGTTGAGGATGCCGTTGGCGTCGATGTCGAACGTCACCTCGATCTGCG
>SAMEA104315424__coassemble_849_pt1 | contig 17153 bp, 16 predicted proteins | sample SAMEA104315424__metabat2_low_PE_034 | metagenome-assembled genome bin SAMEA104315424 (sample SAMEA104315424) | gut metagenome | biome: Monkey gut; feature: monkey-associated habitat; material: faeces | place: China | collected 2013 | reverse complement strand
ACGGCCAACGTGATAGACCTGACGGACATTTCGTTTGCCGCAGGGCAGTGGGGCTTCAGAAACACTGCTACGCAGTCCGTCAATTTCGCATACCTTGTGACGAACGAACTTGTTGACGTTGTGTGCGAAAGCGGCCGGTGGATTTCAGACGAGTCGTGGCGATTCGAGACTCCGCATGCCGATGGGGTCAATCGGGATCCTCCGCAGATTGGAGACCGGGCGATGCCGATCATGGTCGACTGCCATGGCGTCGCGATCCGGCCAGGAGAAGTGCTGATCCTGAGGTGGGATTTCTCAAGGCCCAAGAACCAGACTGGTTCATCCGCCATACTGGGCATAGACGATATCGACGTGGGCTTCTCAAGGCACAAGGCAAACTTTGTCATAAGCATAGTGAAGTCCATGCGCTGACCCGTTGCCTCGGTTAGGCGGGGCGGAGGCGCTATTGGCTGGTTGCGGCTATCCGTTTGCGGATGGCCACGGCGAACGCCTGGCCGGACGAGGATAGGGGAATGCCCTTCCTGTGGATCATGCCTACGCATATGGTGTCGTCAAGCTTCAGCGGTATCGAGATCATCGCGGGATTGTATGAGCGGCTGTGGACGCCCGATGCGACCGTGAACCCGTCGAGGCCGAGAAGCAGGTTGGTCATCGTGGCCCGGTCCCGCACCCGGATGCTCTTCTTGCGGTCTATGGCGGGCATCACCTCTTCGGAGAAGTACAGCGCATTCTCCACGCCCTGCTCGTATGTGAGGTATGGATATGGATCCAGTTCGTGCGGCTTGATGATCCTCTTCTTTGCGAGCGGGTGCTCCTTGCCGAGGAACACGTGGGGCTTTGCGGAGAACAGCTCGTCGAAGTCGAGCTCCTCCTTGCGAAGTATCTTCGTGATCGCGGCTTCGTTGCGTCTGGACAGATACAGTATCCCGATTTCGCTCCTGTGCCTGGCGACGTCATCTATGATTTCGCTCGTGACAGTCTCGCGCAAGGTGAAGTCATAGGAAGCCGCTCCATTCGCGTCGACCACGTCCCTGAAGGCATCCACCGCGAAGGCATAGTGCTGGCAGGAAACCGCAAACTGCGGACGGCGCACCGCCTTTCCGGTGTACTTCTCCTGGATTCTCGCGGCGTCATCGAGGATCTGCCTTGCCGAGGCGAGGAACTCCTCGCCCTCTCGCGTCAGGGAAACGCCCTTGCTCGATCGCGTGAAGATGGCGACGCGCAATTCCTCCTCGAGGGCGCGTATCGATTCGGTCAGCGTCGGTTGCGTCACGAACACCTGCCTTGCCGCCTCGCTGAGGCTGCCGCACTCGGCTACCGCATCCACGTACTTCAGTTGCTGAAGAGTCATCCTGCATCCTTTTACGTTTTCCGAAGTACGGCGAATCCCGTCTTCGTGTGCCGCACATTTTACCATATCGGGCGATGCGGAGGGAGGCTTGAGCGCACGTCGCTACCCAAAAAACCCTTGTTTTGCGGTGTCTTCACGATTATGCTATAATTTGCGACTCGTTGGCAGTCAGAAGCGAGGAATACAGGATGAAGGTTTGCAAATTCGGCGGTTCAAGTCTTGCGGATGCGGGACAGATCACCAAGGTTCTAAACATAGTGCTGGCGGATCCCACGCGCCGCATGGTCGTGGTCAGTGCGCCCGGGAAGCGCAGCAAGTCGGACACCAAGGTTACGGATCTGCTCATTGCCCTCGCCGATGCCGCGCTCAAGAAGGATGATGTCGCGAAGCCGCTGAAGGCGGTTGTGGATCGCTATGCGTCCATAGCAGGCGACCTTAAGCTCGGTGGCGATATCGTAAAGGACATCGAGAAGGACCTGAAGGCGCGGCTTGCCCTGCCGAAGAAGGATGCTGGCGTGTTCATGGATACGCTCAAGGCGGCGGGCGAGGACAACTCCGCCAAGATAGTTGCGGCGGCGTTCGTGAAGCGGGGCGTAAAGGCCCGCTATGCGAGTCCGCGTGACACCGGGATGATCCTCGAAGGGGAGTCCGGCAACGCCACGCTCAATCCCGAATCGTACAGGAAGCTCGCCAAGGCCTTCTCCGACTTCGAGGGCATCGTGATATATCCCGGATTCTTCGGCTACCGCAAGGACGGCACGGTGGCGACCTTCCCGCGCGGCGGATCGGACATAACCGGCTCCATTCTCGCGGCAGCGATACGCGCGGATGTCTACGAGAACTTTACGGACGTGGACAATGTCTATCCCGTGGATCCCCGCATAGTGCCGGAGGTCAAGGAGGGGATCGACACTATGACCTATCGGGAGATGCGCGAACTCGCGTACGCCGGATTCGGCGTGTTCAACGACGAGGCCATATTCCCGGCGGTTCAGGCGCGCATCCCGATAAACGTGCGCAACACAAACCACCCGAACGAGCCGGGCACGATGATCGTGCAGTCCCGCCGGGTGATCCCCGGCACCGTGACCGGTATCGCCGCCGCAGACGGGTTCTGCAACATCATAATAGACAAGTACTGCATGAACCGCGAGGTGGGCTTCACCCATCGCCTGCTCGACATCCTCCAGGAGGAGCACGTCGCGTACGAGCACATACCGAGCGGCATAGACTCGATATCCGTGGTGATCCGCAGCGACAAGTTCGCGAAGCCCACCGAGAACAGGGTGGTGTCGCGCATCAAGCGCGAACTCTCGCCCGACTCCGTGCTTGTCGCCCGCGACTACGCCATACTCATGGTCGTCGGCGAGGGCATGGCGTTCTCTACGGGAATGCTCGCCAAGGCCACGGCCGCGCTCGCCGAACATGGAATCAACATTTCGATGGTAAACCAGGGCGCCAGCGAATACTCGTTCATGATAGGGATCAAGAGCGAAGATCGGGTGAAGGCCGTCCGCGCCTTGTATCAGGCGTATTTCGGCTGATCCACGGTTCCTTCTGGCATAAGCAACGTTCATTTTGGCTATAGAGGCTCCCCCAATCAAGTTTGTCATGGCAGTCATGGCGATCGCGTTGGCCGCAGTGTCGGCCATCGCGGACTTCCCTGCCGCCCCGAGATCCGCGACGAGCTCGGATGGATTCATCAGGGTTGTGGCGAACGACAACCCACGGGACGAGGTTGGGTTCCGCTTGCCAATACTTGCGTTTGCCGGGAAAACCATCGATTCCCTGTCCAAGGCATTCGACGTCAGGCGCGAGCGCGTCGCCGAGCCGGGGCTGGTGATCTATGCCATGGACGGGCGCACGAACGACACGCGGGTGATAGTTCGGGAAGAGGTCAGGAAGAGCGGTTCGAGGGTGTTCAAGATATTCCTGCCGAGTCCCGGCTACTCTGATCTCGACGAGCTTCGATTCGGGATAGCGAAATCCTTTCTGGGCCCGGATATGCCCGACTGGCTGGTGCAGGGCGTCATCCGCTGCGAGGACGATGCGACGCGCCGTGAGGACGAAAGGCTGGTTCTGCGCCTGTGGAGCGAGGCCCGGCTGCCGTTCTTCCCCGCATTGTGCACTGACATGCGTGTCGGCAAGGGCCGGGCGGCCGCCCTTCCCGGGTACATGGCCGGATGGATAATGGAGAAGAAGCTCCTTGGGCGACTCAGGAAGGAGAAATGGGACGGACGTAGGCTTGCGGAGCTTCTGACCGGAGAAAGGGAGCCGATGGCGCAGGACCGCGTTTCGGACGAGCGCCTCGCCCGTCTCGCCAGATCCGTGCTTGAGCCGGGTGCGTGCGGGAAGTGGGAACTCGATTTCTTTTCCTCGCGGCTGTTCCTCTACTCGCCGGTGTTCGGCGTCAAGTTGGCAAGGGGCGGCTTTGCGTGTTCGTTCCGGGATGCCATTGCCGAGAACGGCACCAACCTGCTGCTTCGCGCGGCCGCGTTCCTCAAGACTCGCGAGCTTCCGATCTATTCACTTGGGCGTGGCGATGAGATGCAGGATGTCTCGAAAGCCTACATAAGGTTCCTGCTTTCGCTTGCCGCCGGTGAAGACGGGGAAAAGCTTGTCGGGCTTCTTAACGATGCAGACGGAAGATTGGAGGGCATATATGAAAAACGTAGAAAAGACCATAACGGGGAGCGTTGATCCGGACATTCTGGACTATACCGTGGGCGAGGACCCGGTGCTTGACCGGGAGCTCGTGAAATGGGATGCCGCAGGCACCGCCGCGCACGTGACCATGCTTTCGCGGATGAGGCTCCCAAAGGGGACGCCGCCGATCGTGACCCCGGCAGAGGCCGCGAAGGTGCGTCGCGAGCTCGCGGCCGTCGTGGACGAGTTCCGCACGGGCAAGTTCGAGATACGCGAGTCCGACCAGGATGTCCACATGGCCGTGGAGCGTAGGCTCACCGAGACGCTTGGCGACCTCGGCAAGAAGATCCATACCGGACGCAGCCGCAACGACCAGGTGGCGGTTGACGTGCGCCTCCACATCAAGGATCAGCTGCTTGCGACCGAAGGAGAGGTGGCGGCGCTCGCCTCGTCCCTCCTTGCATTCGGCAAGCGGCATTCGCTCCTGCCGCTTGTCGGGCGTACGCATCTCCAGCCAGCCATGCCGAGCTCAGTCGGCGTGTGGGCGAGCGGACACGCGGAGATGGTTCTAGACCAGGTGGTGAACCTTGAGGCGGCATATGGCATCAACGATCTGTGTCCGCTCGGCAGCGCCGCCGGATACGGGGTGCCGCTCCCGCTCGACCGCAAGCTCACGAGCGGACTTCTTGGATTCGCCCGTCCCCTGCACAATGTCTTCGGCGCCTCGATGGCGCGTGGCGAGGACGAGGCCGCGCTCCTTTCCGCCTTGGCGCAGCTGATGGTGGCGCTCTCGCGCCTTGCAGAGGATCTCATCATATTCTCGATGCCGGAGTTCGCGTACTTCAGGCTGCCGCGTGAATACTGCACAGGCTCGTCCATCATGCCGCAGAAGTACAATCCTGACGTGCTTGAGCTTGTGCGCTCAAAGGCCGCGATCGTAGTAGGGCTCCAGACGGCCGCGCTGACGCAGCTCCATGCGATGCCGGGAGGGTACAACCGCGACCTTCAGGATTCCAAGGGGCTTTACATGAAGGGGATCTCGATCGCGAGGACTACGCTGCGCATCCTCGCGAAGGTCGTAGACGGCGTTTCCGTGGACGAGGCGAAGCTCCGTGCAGGGTTCATCCCCGGCGTGTTCGCGACGGATGCCGCGCTTCGGCAGGTCGCGGCGGGCGTTCCGTGGAGGGAGGCGTACCATGACGTGCGCGACCACCTTGAGCGGCTTGAGACGGAAGATGCCGACAGCGCGGTGCTTGCGAAACGCCATCTCGGCGCGACAAACGGCCTCGACTGGCGCATGTACGCGCAGCGCGTCTCCGCGCTGAAGCGCGACGTCGCGAAGCGCAGGCGCGCATTTGACGCGAAGATATCGGCTCTGCTCGGCTGAACATGTTCCGAAGGCTCTCCATAAGCTCCTGGAAGTTCTTCCTTTCCGGCAACGGTATGACGATCCGCACGGGGCGGTATTTCGGAAGGGCGGCGCTGCTTGGCGCGATCGTCGGATTGACGACCGTCGCGTTTGAGCGCATGATAGAGTTCGGCGACGCCTTCTTTGGCGTGGCTCGCCTTGCGGAATCTCATCGCTGGGCGCTGCTGTTCCTCCCTGCCGCCGGAGCCGTCGCGGGTTCCCTGCTCATCAAGCGGTTCGCGTCGCTGCGCCATGCGCGCGGGACGGATTCGGCGGTGTATGCGTACCATCACGGCGATGGCGTGGTACCGCCCGCAGTCGTGCCCGTAAAGTCCGTGGCGTCCGTGCTGACCGTAGCGAGCGGCGGGTCTGCGGGCTACGAGGGTCCCATCACGCTCGTCGGGGCAGCCTGCGGGTCGTTCCTGTCGGCAATGCTTCGCCTGGATGGACGCGCCCGGCGCATCCTGATGGCGGCGGGCCTTGCCGCCGGGATTGGGGCTCTCTTCCGCGCCCCGCTTGCGGGGGCGCTTTTTGCGGCCGAGATATTCTATTCTTCGAGCGACATGGAATACGATGTGCTGCTGCCGTCCTTCGTCGCAAGCGCGGTGTCCTATACGGTTTTTGCCTGCTTCCTGGGATGGGATCCTCTTTTTGAGATGCCAAGCTACTCCTTCGAGAATGGAATGCGCCTGTTCCCGTACATTGCGCTCGCATTGGTGGTGGCGATAGGCGCCCGTTTCTACATCAGTTTCTTCAGGGGGACGGAGGCGTTCTTCACCCGCATGGACATGCCGTCGTGGCTGAAGGTGGCGATCGGTGGACTCGCGACCGGCGTGATCGGGTTTGCCATGCCAGACATCATGGGGCCGGGGTACGGCGTGATCTCTCACCTGTTCTCCACGCCTGATTCGGCGGTGCTTTCCGAGACGGTCACGCGCCACTGGCCTTTGCACGGCTTTCTGCTTTTCTTCTTCCTCAAGGTCATCGCGACGGCGTGTACCGTGGGATCCGGCGGATCCGGCGGCGTGTTCGCCCCTGCGCTTGTCTGCGGCGGATCGCTCGGCGCGGCGGTCGGCATTGCGTTTGAGATGGTCCTGCCAAGCAGCATGGGCATCCATCCGGCCGCGTTCGCGCTTGTAGGGATGGCAGGTTTTGTCGCGGCGGCGGTGAGGTGTCCGCTCACGGCGATAGTGATGGTTGCGGAGATATCCGGCAACCATGAGCTGCTTCTCCCTACGATGTGGGTTTGCGGCATAGCGTTCTGGCTGAACAACGGATGGTCGCTCTATCGGAGCCAGGTGCATGATCGGGAGTCCTCTCCCGTGTACGCATGACGCCCTTTTCGATTTTCGATTTTCGATTTGCGATTGCATTTGTGGATTTAGGCATTGTTTGATTTGTGGGAGGGCGGTTCTCCCCAGCCGCCGGGCACCACACGGGAGGGATGCAATTCATTGCGTCCGAGTCCACCATGCATAGGCAATGGTCGCAACAAGTGCGACCCTCCCGTCTGTCGCAAATGGCAATGGGTTGGTGGACTGCGCGTCGCAAACGCCCATTGCCGCTGTCGGATTGATGTCGGGTTGTGGTATAATACGGCCATTATGTCAGGTAGTGGATGCAGAGAAATCAAGTCAAGGGCGAGGGCGGCGCTTTTTGCCGGGCAGTATCTTCGCTATGCCGCAGCGTACTTCCTGCTGGCGCTTGTGTTTTCGTTCGCGATTGTTCCGCTGACGGGGCTTTTGTCCGTCGGTGTCGCCGCATCAGGCATCATGCCGTTCCTTCAGCCGGGTGGCCAGCCTGAAATTGGTCTTTTCCTTGATCCCGAGGTGATGTTGCCGCTGCTTGGCTCTGTACTGATATTCTCGCTTTTGGTGATATATCCCATAGGTTTTGTTGTCTGGGGGCAGGCGGCCATGGCGATTGCCGCCATGCGTAGGGGGCTTACTGTCGGCCACGCCTTTTCGGGGTGGGGACACGGCTGGAAGATGGGATGGCTCGCAATGGTGAAGATGACCTACCTGTCGCTGTGGTCGTTGCTTTTCTTCGTTCCAGGCGTTGTGAAGAGCCTTTCGTATGCCATGGCGGATTTTGTGGCGGTTGACCATCCGGATTGGGGGGCCAATCGCTGCATTACGGAGTCGTGCCGCCTGATGAAGGGCAACAGGTGGCGGTACTTCGTCCTGAACCTCAGCCTGCTTGGCTGGATCCTGCTGATGATGGTCGTGTCGTGGGTGCCTTTGTGCGGCAACATCCTGCCGTTGTTCATCGTACCTTACATTGACGCCGCAAAGGCTTCATTCTACGAGGATTTGCTGGATTGCGACGACAGGAGCGCCAGTGGCGAGGCCGGCCCCGGAGAGGTGACCGACTATGCAAGCGTATTTGAGGACAGGGATTCGAAGGATCTACACGTTAAAGGAGAATGAAATGACACTTGAAGAACAGGTGAAGGCGATGCTTGATGCGCTTCGTCCGATGCTACAGCAGGATGGCGGCGATCTGGAGTTTGTGAAGATGGATGGCAAGGTGGTGACGCTGAAGCTCACCGGGCATTGCGGCAGCTGCCCATATGCCATGATGACCCTGAAGCAGGGCATAGAGGCCAAGCTCAAGGAGCTTGATCCTGAATTGACCGTGGAGCGGGCTGCGGATTGATGCGCCCGAATACGCTGGCAGGGTAGGAATTATGGATACATTCAACGTTTCATTGGTTGGCGTTGGCGGGCAGGGCATCCTGTTGACCGCCAATCTGCTTGGTCGCGTGGCGGCTCTCGCCGGGCTTGACGTAAAGAAGTCCGAGATTCACGGCATGGCGCAGCGTGGCGGCTCCGTCGCTTCGAGCGTCCGCTTCGGAAAGAAGGTGTTCTCCCCGATAATCCCAAATGGGGAGAGCGACCTGCTTGTCGCGTTTGACAGGCTTGAGGCGCTGCGCTGTGCGCCGCAGCTCAAGAAGGGCGGGCGCGCCGTCGTCAACGACGTGTACCTGACCCCGGTCACGGTATCTTCCGGGCAGCAGCCCGAGCTTCAGGATCTTTCCGGGTCCCTCAAGGCGGCGTTGCCGGATGCGGTATTCGTGGATGCTCCCGGCATAGCGGCCAAGGTGGGCAACGAGCGCACCGCCAACATGGTGCTTGCCGGCGCGGTGTCGGCCCTCACCCCCTTTGCGGAGGAGCTTTGGCTCAAGGCGATGGCCGAGACGTTTACCGGGCTGAAGGCGAAGCTCCTCGAGATAAACGAGCGGGCTTTTGCGCTTGGGCGCGAAGCCGTGAATGCGGGATCGTGACATTTTCGATTGGCGTATGGTTGACTTGTTCGAGGTTGATGGTTCCAGGTGCGTCAAGTGCGGCGCATGTGTGCGCGACTGCGCGTTTCGCGCATTGCGCACAGGGGATGACGGCCTGCCGAGACTTGCGGCGCCCGAGCGGTGCATGCGGTGCCAGCACTGTCTGGCGATATGCCCGGCAGGTGCGGTTACGCTTGACGGGAAACGTCCGGAAGATTCTGTGCCGACGAAAGGCCTGGCGCTGCCGGGCGCGGATGCCGTGGCGAACTGGATGGTGACGCGCCGCTCCGTAAGGAACTTCAAGGCGGAGGACGTTGACCGCACCGTGCTTGACCGTGTGCTCAGGGTCTTGGGCAATACGCCCACCGGGTGCAATGCCCGTGCGCTTACGTTCACGTGCATGCCTGACCGCGAGTCGATGGATCGCTTCCGCAGGGAATTCATACACGTGATAGAGCGGCATCGCGACGGCACGAAGCTGTTGCCGCGATGGCTTGCGATAGCGGCGATAAAGCTGCGCAGGGGCGGGGAAGACGTGTTTTTCCGTGGCGCCCCGGGGATGCTGATAGTGTCTTCGGACGAGTCTGCCCCAAACGTGACTACGCCGCGCGAGGATGCGACGATCGCCTGCTCGAATTTCGAGCTCATTGCGAACGCGCACGGAATCGCCACTTGCTGGTGCGGCTTTCTCTCGCTTGTGCAGAGGGAGGTCCCGGAGATACTGGAGAATACCATCGGCATCAGGCGCACGAGTCCGTTCTACGCAATGCTTTTCGGGAAGGCCGCCGTTCGCTATGCCCGTGGAGTGCAGCGTGAAGGCTACGCCAACATTGTGTACAGGTAGAGAAATGCGTGAAGCGACAGCCATGAGAAGACGGGACAGGGAGGTTGTGGATGTGGCCGAAAAGGAGGCGATCCTTGGCCGCGTCACATGCGGACATCTTGCGATGCTGCACGACGGCAAGCCATATGGCGTAACGCTCAACTTTGGCTGGGAGCGCGATTCGGCGGGAAGCTACGTCCTTTGGTTCCACTGCGCCGGCGAGGGGCGGAAGATCGATGCGCTGACGGCCAATCGCAATGTGTGGTTCTTCGCGGAACGGGAGGGCGAGTTCCAGGAGAAGGTTAATGCGGCAGGGCAGACGTACATGACCATGACGTATGAAAGCGTGGCCGGCGAGGGAACTGTGGAGTTTGTGTCAGGCATGGACGAGAAGCGGCATGGTCTCGGCGTGATTTGCGCCAGATTTACGGAGACGCCCGTTTCCGTCATACCAGATTCTGTGGTTGCGGCCACATGCGTATTCAAGGTTGTTGTGCCGAGGATGACGGCCAAGAGGCATTGATATGATTTTCGCTTTGTTTGAGATATGCTTTGTCCAATCACGCTGAAGGAGGAACGTAAAACATGAAGAAATTGATGACGATGCTTGTGGCGGCTGCATTGGCCGCCGGCGCGTTTGCGAAGGAGGCGACGCTTGTCCATGAAAGGGGACTTCCGCGCGAGGGCGCGATGTCGGACTGGACGCCGTTTGCGCTTACGATCGCGGGCCCTGTCGGATTGCCGTGGGGCAGCTGGAACATTAAGGGGCTGCAGATCGGCATATGGAACGATGTGCATGAGTTCTCCGGCCTCCAGATAGGCGGCATCAACGTCGCCGACCGCGCCTACGGGATCCAGATCGGATTCATCAACGTCATCGCAGGCGACGACATCCCGTTCCTGCCTGTCTTGAACTGGAGCTTCTGAAATCGCCAGAGACCGGCAACGGCGCTTTTTAGTGATTGTACGACAAGGAGGATGACTGTATGAAGAGAATTATGTTGCTTTCAATGCTGATGGCATTTGCCGCCGGATGCGTGGAAACGCGTGGAACGCGGGTGACGGTGGATACGGAGTCGGGCGAGGCTTCCGTACTCGAGAACTCATATCGGCTCTCGAACCGGATCAAGGTCCGCAAGGTGACATACGGCGATGCGTCCGAAGGAATCCGCCGGGCGACGGTTACGCTTGAGTCCGTCACCAAACGCCGCCAGCGCCTCCAGGCAAGGATGGTGTGGATGGATGCCGAAGGCACGGAGATCGATGCGGACGCGAAACCGTACCGGGCAATCGTCATCGACGGCAATGACATCCAGACCTTTACGGGGATAGCTCCGAATTCGCGTGCCGTCAAGGCGCGTCTGCAGGTGCGCGAGATCGAGACCGTAGAATAAAAGGAATTTGCGGCTTTGCCGTACAATAGCTAATTTGGTGTAGGGAGGTTCAAATGAAGAAGTTCATGATCATGCTGATGTCCGTCGCCACAGTGTGCGGCTTTGGCGCAGACAAGAAAATCGCCGTGTTCGTGCAGAACAAGAGCGGCATTCCGGCGCTTGATGCGCAGACGGACGGCATTCGGGAACGCATTGCCGCCGCGTTCGCCGAGGTCGAAGGATTCCAGATAGTGGATTCGACGCTCGCGGCGGATGCGTTCAAGTCCTCACCGAACATAGCCAAGGCCGTCGGCTGCGACTATGCGGCCGTGGCGACGATCCTGCGGGCGGGCGCGACGCGACGCAACTTGAACGGACGGATGAACACGGTCTTCTCGCTGAGGATGGCGTTCAAGGTGATGGATGCAAATGGCGTCTCCGTTGACGGCATGCCCACCTGGACGCAGAAGTTCCCGGTCCTGGACGCCGACCCGGACGCTACGGAATACTACGACATGCTCCTTGACCAGTGGGAGTCCGACATGACCGTCGCCGTCGCGACCAAGGCGGCGAGGTGGCGGAATCCTGCGGCGGCAGACGCCGCCCTTGTGACATTCCACGTGCAGACATCCATCGACCGCACCATCACGGAACTTGAATCCCAGACGAGGGGCACTACGGGCGAACAGCTGCAGGAGCTTCGCAGGGTGGTCGGAGGCGCTTCCGTTGAGCTGGATGGCGTGGTGATTGGCTCTGCGCCGGGAGACTTCTCGGCTACGCCCGGGCTGCATAAGCTGCGCATCCTTCGCACATGGATGGATCCATACGAGGCCACGGTAAACATCCAGGCCGGGATGAATCTCGACATCGCGCTGGAGATGTCCGACGAGGGCGTGAGGAAATGGGGGACGGTAGAGGCCCTTCGCGCCGACCTCGCCCGCAGATACGCGCAGGCGGCGGCAGAGCGCAATGTCAAGGTCAACATCGACACGTCGAAATGGCGCGATGTCGGAGGCGGCGCATCCACGATCAAGGTTGAACACCAGTGATGCGCGCATCCCTCCCACTCATTCTCTTGGCGACGTTCGCAGGATGCGTTTCGGTGGATGAGAATGTGCGCGTGGCTCGTGAGGCGATTCTTGCCGGGACGCCTGCGACGGCTGTTGGCTGGGGCGAAAATGTCGCGACGGATTCCGTCTACTCAAAGAACCTCGGAAAGGTCGAGGCGGGACGCCTTGCACTGCTATCCGGCGATTCATCAAGGGCGGAGTTCTGGTTCAGGGCGGCGGTTGACTCGGCCGTAGACCGCAAGGAGAAGGATCCGGACATCAAGCTTGGCGATGTGGGCAATACGGCGCTTGCATCGACCGTTACCGATGACCGTACCCGCGAATACTACCTTGCTCCGTATGAGATAAACCTTGCGCTCACATACGGCATCCTCGCCGAATTGATGAACGGCAAGCGCGAGGACGCCCTTGTCGATGCGCGGCTTTCGGTGTACATCCAGGACAGCCTCGCCAAGACCTACGGCGAGGACATGAAGAAGGCGGCGGCGACGGACGATGCCAAGGCGACCTCCGCCGGCGAAGACATCTGCGAAGACCAGTCCGCGGCGCTCCGGGAGATGATGGCGTCCACGCGGAACTCGTGGGAGAATCCTGTCCTGTGGTGGCTCACCGGGGCATTGTTCGAGGCCGATGGAGATCTTGAGATGGCGTGGCAGTCGTACCGCAAGGCGGCGGCATGCCGTCCCGACAATCCGGTTTTCGCATTGGATGCCGCACGTGCGGACAAGGGAAAGGGGCTGGCCACTCCGGCTCCGGACAAGGCGAAGCTGCTTGTCGTCTACGAGGAGGGCCTTGTTCCCCAGCGCCAGTCGCTGAAGATCCCGGTGCCGATCTATACGGCGATGTCCATAGACATTCCCGCATACGGGGACAAGTCGGCCTATAGTCCCGGCGCCGTCGCGATTTCGGGACTCACGAATCTCGTCGCCGCCGCGCCCGCCCTTGATATCCGGGCGCTTGCGGCGAGGGATCTCAATGAACGGCTGCCCGGGGTGATCATCCGCAACATCACGCGGGCGGCGGTTCAGGCCGGTGCGCAGGCCGCCGTCAATGCATCCGGGAACGAATACGCGCAGATTGCGGTCTTGGCGGTAAATGCAGTCGCCTCGGCAATCCGCCGGGCCGATACTCGCAGTTGGGCGACGTTGCCGGATGGGCAGCAGGTGTGGTCCGAGGGCGCGATGGCGCCGGGGGACTATAGGATAGGCGTTTCGGTGAATGGGCGCACGGTGCCCGTGCCAGTCACGCTAAAGTCTGGTGACGTGAAACTTTTGTGGGTCGTAGATTCCGGACAGATATTCAGGGCTGACGTCGTTTCGTTGAAATGATGGCGGGGGAGCGATTCGTGGAACTGGTGGCTGATCGATGTAGGCAAATCGAAAGGATGCAAAACGAATGGCACGGTCGTCACGCCATCTGATATCGCTGCGATCCGTATCGCTTGCGTTCGGCGGCGATGCCATACTGGATGGCGTGTCCCTCAACGTGGAAAGCGGGATGAGGGCCTGTGTCACCGGACGAAACGGAGAGGGGAAGTCTACCCTTCTCAAGGTCATCGCCGGCAGGCTGGAGCCAGATACGGGCGAAATCATACGTGCGCCTGGACTCAAGGTGGCGTTCCTTGAGCAGGAGGTGCCGAGCGACAGGCCCGGCACCGTCCTTGAGATCGCTCGTTCGGAGAAGTACGTGTCTCAGATGGGACTATCCCCCGATGCGCCGTTCAATGCGCTTTCCGGCGGAATGCGCCGCAGGGCGCTGCTTGCGCAGGCGCTGGCCGAGGAGCCGGATCTTGTGCTTCTGGACGAACCGACGAACCATCTTGACGTCGCCTCCATAGAATGGCTGGAATCGTTCATTCGCAGGCAGGTCGATACGGCGTTCCTGTTCGTGACCCACGACAGGGCCTTCCTAAAGGATGTCGCCACGTACGTGTACGACCTGGATCGTGGACAGCTTTCCGGGTGGAACTGCGACTACCGCACGTTTCTCCAGCGCAAGGCCGACCTGCAGGCGGACGAGGCCGTGCTTTGGGAGCGGAAGGCCAAGAAGCTTGCGCAGGAGGAGGCGTGGATACGTCAGGGCGTCAAGGCGCGCAGGCGGCGCAACCAGGGCCGCGTGGAGGCGTTGCGCCAGCTGCGTCTCCAGTTCGCGAACAGGCGCAGCGCACAGGGAGTGGCCGCGATCAGGCTTGATACGGCCGCTGCATCGGGCGACCGGGTGGTAAAGATCGAGGACCTCTCGTTTTCGTATGGCGAACACCAGGTGATACGGGACTTCACCTCGGATATCCTAAAGGGCGAACGGATCGGGATCGTCGGCGACAATGGCACGGGCAAGACTACTCTGCTGAAGCTGCTTACGGGGAAGCTCGCCCCGACTGGAGGAGGGGTGACGCTTGGCACCCGCGTCGAGATGTCGTTCTTCGACCAGTTGCGGTCCCAGCTCGATCCGGAGGTCTCCGTGAAGGAGGCTGTGGCGGCCGATTGCGATGTGGTGACTGTCGGCGGAGTGACAAAGCACGCCTATGCGTATCTTGCGGATTTCCTCTTTACGCCCGACCGCTGCAGGACGCCGGTAAAGGCCCTTTCCGGCGGAGAGCGGGCCCGTCTTCTGCTCGCGAGGCTGTTCCTGAAGCCATCGAACCTGCTTGTGATGGATGAGCCTACGAACGATCTTGACGTTGAGACCCTTGAGCTTCTTGAGGAGCAGCTTCTGAACTATCGCGGAACGTTGCTTGTGGTCTCGCATGATCGTGAATTCCTCGACAACGTGGTGACTTCCACGTACGTCCTTTCCGGCGATGGGGAGGTGCGCGTGTGCGCCGGGGGATATGCCGAGGCGGCCCGTCTGCTCAAGCGCATCGGCAAAGACGGGAAGCCTGCCGCGGCTGGCGCCTGCGTGGCAGAGCCAGTTAAGGCAGTGGAGACGGCGCGGCGCAAGCTTTCATACAAGGAGCGGCGCGAATACGACGCGCTGCCCGACAGGATTGCGTCGCTGGAGGCGGAAATCGCAGATATCGAGTCGGCGCTTTCCGATCCTTCGGTATACTCCAAAGACGGCGCACGGGCGGCACAGTTCGCCGAACGGCTCCCGCAGGCCCGCGCCGAACTTGACGATGCCGAAACGCGCTGGCTGGAGCTGTCAGAGCGGGCGTGACAATCTGCAGACGCACGGAGCGTCTACTGCGCCTACGTCCTGCCGCTGCTGGTCATCTTCGTCCTCGGCCTCGTGGACAAGTTCGCGCCTTAGTTCAGATGTCGGCGGTGGCGTTGACGTATGGGCGAGGGTATGCCATAATACGCCCATTATGTTCGATTTGATGTCAATTAACGGCCCCGCCGACGTGAAAGCCGTTCCGGCGGAGAAAGTCAACGACCTCTGCGACGCGATGCGCCAGGCGCTCGTCGTCCGCGCCTCGAGGCACACGGGCCACGTCGGCCCCAACATAGGCTTTGTAGAGGCGGCCGTCGCCCTGCACCGCGTGTTCGATTCGCCGATGGACAAGATCGTCTTCGATGTATCGCACCAGTGCTATCCGCACAAGATGCTCACGGGGCGAATGCGGGCGTACGTCGATGAGGCGCACTATGACGATGTATCCGGCTATACCGAGCCGTCCGAATCGCCTCACGACCACTTCATCGTTGGCCATACATCTACGAGCGTGTCGCTCGCGACGGGGCTCGCCAAGGCGCGCGACCTCAAGGGCGAGACGTTCAACGTGATCGCCGTCATCGGCGATGGCTCACTTTCGGGCGGCGAGGCGTTCGAGGGCCTCGACAACGCCGCCGAGCAGGGCACTAACCTCATCGTCGTCTTCAACGACAACCAAATGTCCATCGCAGAGCCGCACGGCGGCCTCTACGCCTCCCTCGCCCGCCTGCGCGCGACGAACGGCGAGGATCCCTGCAACTTCTTCAAGGCGATGGGCTTCGACTACGTATATGTCGCGGACGGCAACGACGAGGCCGCCGTCGAGGCGGCGTTTCGCCGGGTAAAGGATGCGCCGCGCCCGGTCGTCGTGCACCTCAACACCGAGAAGGGACATGGCTGGCAGCCCGCCGTAGCGGACAAGGAGGCGTGGCATTGGGGCGTGGCGCCGTTCGACCCCGTGACGGGCGCGCCGCTCGACCCGTCGCCCGCCGGGGACGGCTGGATCGGCAGCCGCTTCGCCGACCACATGCTCGCGAAGATGGCCGCCGACCCGAAGGTCGTCGTCGTCAACGCCGCCGTGCCCGCGATGCTCGGCTTCACGAAGGCGAACCGCAAGAAGGCCGGCCGGCAGTTCGTGGACGTCGGCATTTGCGAGGAGCATGCCGTCGCGTTCGTGAGCGCGCTCGCCAAGGGCGGCGCCAAGCCGGTCTTCAGCGTCGTATCGTCCTTCGTCCAGCGCACCTACGACCAGATGAGCCAGGATCTCTGCATCAACGACAGTCCCGCCACGATCATCGTCACGACGGGCGGCGTCGCCACGATGAACGACGTCACGCACCTTTGCTGGTTCGACATCCCGCTGCTCGCGAACATCCCGAACCTCGTCTACCTCTGCCCGACGAGCGAGAAGGAATACTTCGCGATGCTCGACTGGTCCATCGACCACACGGCGCACCCGGTCGCGATCCGCGAGCCGTCGAACGGCGTGCGGGAGAACGACGTCACTATCCTGTCGGACTATTCGGGGCCGGTGCGCTGCGACACCACGCGGCGCGGCCGGGACGTTGCGATCCTCGGCCTCGGCAACTTCTACAGGCTGGGCACGGAACTCGCGGATGCATTGGCGGCGAAAGGCGTCTCGGCGACGCTGATCAACCCGCGCACCGCCTCGGAACTCGATGTCGAGGCGCTGGACGCGCTCAAGGCCGGCCACCGCCTCGTCGTCACGCTGGAGGACGGCGCAGTCGACGGCGGTTTCGGCGAGAAGGTTGCGCGTCATTATGGCACAAGCGGCATGAAGGTTCTCGTGCGCGGCGTGGCGAAGGGATTCGCCGACCGCTATGAAGTCGCCGACCTCCTCGCGGCGAACCGCCTCACCGTGCCGCAGCTCGTCCAAGACTGCGAGGCCGCGCTCTAGGAACATCATTCCAGCCCGCCAGCCATGCTTCCATATCTACGCAGCCCCATCCCGCATGGACGCCTGCTGCCCGCGATAGAGCGCGTCGAACGTGGCGCGGTCCATCGCCGTGTCCCAGCCGCCGA
>SAMEA104315424__coassemble_833_pt1 | contig 17451 bp, 12 predicted proteins | sample SAMEA104315424__metabat2_low_PE_034 | metagenome-assembled genome bin SAMEA104315424 (sample SAMEA104315424) | gut metagenome | biome: Monkey gut; feature: monkey-associated habitat; material: faeces | place: China | collected 2013 | reverse complement strand
TGGCGCACAGCCAGAAAAATCCGGGATAAGGGTGAAAGGATGGGCGGAGACTCTTGTCAATTGCATTTTGTTTTCCCCTCCATCTGCATCTTTACTCGGCAACCGTGATATTCCCGACCGGGTAGACGCGGTCGATGCCGTTCTCAAGCGGCAGAGCGATGAGCGGCCTGCCGTCGGCGCGGCCGACCGAGACGGCGAGTGTGTACGCGCCGGGCTTCAGCAGCTGCACGGACGCGCCCGGGTCGTTCACGTGTTCTCGGCGGCAGTAGTTGAGGATCGCGTCGTTGCCGTTGTCGGGAATCTCGGCGAAGTAGCCGAACGTGCAGGGCGAGTCGACCGTGACGGGCTTCTCGACGCCGTCCCACTTCGGTTCGAGCGAACGGAAGCCGAACGCCGGATCAGTCACGCTCCAGCAGACCACGCCCTTGTCGTTCAGGAGATTCCACGTAAGCGATGAATTTGCGTACTCCGGCGCGACGCCGACGTTGACCCATGTCGACTTCACGGAGACTTTTTCGGAAACCTTCACGACCTCGGGATATTCGACCTTGCGCAGTTCGAAACGGTAGCCGAGACGATTCGCGAAGTCCTTCCAGACGTGCCGGTTCGTCTTCCAGTAGAGATCGGGGAAGCCGTGGATCGAAATGTACGAGGCATGGTAGTCCTCGATGCACTTCTGGAGGTACTCGGGCTTCCAGCTCTTCGTCTCGAAACGCTTCGTGATGTGCCCCGTCTCGATGATCACCGGACGTTCGCGGGCAAAGAGACGCCCGAAATGGTCGCTCGCCCACGGGATCTTCGGGCTGCACATGATCGAGTCGTCGCGGAAACCATAGCCGAGCGCACGCGCGTAGGCGAGGATCGGATGGTCATAAAGCCGCTTCGATCCGTCCGTGAAGAAGCGGTTGGACGGCACACCCGTTCCCGGCACGCCCGCCACCCAGCCTCCGCCGCCGATGTCGTCCGAGACGACAAGCTGCGTGTGCGGCAACGCACGGCGGAGCAGGTCGAGATGAAGGCGGCAAAGGCGGTCGAATTCGGCCGGATCGTTCATGCGCAATTTGCCGAGCACGGGACTGTGCCCCTCTCCATAGAGGCCGAACGACCCGAGATCGACGTAGGCGACGTCGGGATTGCCGTCATACCGCTTCGCGAAGGCGTTCAGGAACTTCTCGTATTCCGCAAGCAAGATCGGATCGTCCCACTTCGGCTCGAAGATGAGCGCGTTCTTCGGATTGTCCCTGTAGTGGTAATACTCGCCCTTCACGCCTTTGTCCAGGACCCATTTCGGCGTCGAGACGATCGTGTGATCCTGACAGGAGATGCGGAAGGCGATCTTCTTCCCCGCCTTCAGCCACGGACGCGCCTTCGACTCTACGAGATCCCAGCGGAAGACGCCCTCCTCCGGCTCCAGATAGCACCACGGCAGGCGCATGTAGATGACGCTCGTGCCCGGCATCCAGTCGAGGACGTCGCCCGGTTCCTGCTGGGCGCCGTATGCCCATATGCGGCTCGAATAGTAGAAGTGGACGATGCCCATGCCGGGGTTCGTCAGCACCTCGTCGGTGTTCGTCGGCTCGACCTCGACCGTCGAGCCCGAGCCTCTTGCATCCGCGCCGCCAACCGGTCTGACGGCCAGGCACGCGATGAGCGGAAGGGCAACTCGTACAGTTTTCATCTTTCAGCTTCCATCCTTTCTCTTTTCACTTTGGCACAAGTTCCGCCATGGCATGGCACGGGGCTTGAAATCGACATCGATGCGTGGCCCAGCTATTCCGGCGCGCACCAGAGGACGGCCAGCGGCCCGGCGGTCACGTCAAAAGACCGCTCGCCCGCCGTGACCGTCCCGGAAACGGCCGTGCGCAATGTGTTGCAGACGAGAACGGAGGTCTTCCCCTCCGCGACCGTCCACGTCCGGACGACGAGTCCCGTCGGACACGCCGTCACGTCCGGGCCGGGCGCCGCGAGGATCGTGCCCTCCTTTCCCTTCACCTCGGAAAAGACGCGGCAGACTTCGGCCCATTTCGCGTCCGCCGTCTCGCGCGCCACGCTTTCGCGCTCGTTGATGTCGAAGAACGAGTAGCCGACGAGCCCGTTCGCGCCTGCCGCGACCGACTGCCAGACCATCGAGCGCATCTCCTCCTCGGTCGGGAAGCGGATGCCGGGATTGCCCTCGGCCTCCTTCTTCCGGTAGGTCGCCCAGTTGAACAGCTGCGGCACGTTCCACATCGGGCGAAACCCGAACGTTGTCCGCCGGGCCGTCTGGGCCCAGCCCGCGGCGATTCCGATCGCCGTGCGATCCGCCGAGCCGTGGTTGCCGATCGGATACGGGTCGACGCCGATCACGTCATATCCCTGCACCAGCGGCGCGACGTGCGCCGGCTTGTCAAGCACGATCCACGTCGGATGCCCGGGGTCCAGCTCTTGCACCTTCTCGTTGCGCGCGCGGAGAAGATCCTCGAACTCAACGGGGACCTCGTCCGCCAGGTACCACGCCAGGAGCGCCGGATGCCCGCGCAGGCGCCGGACCCTCTCCCAGCGCGACCGGTTCTGCCGCTCGGCCTCCTCCGGCGTCGCGTGGCGCAGCTCCCTGAAGCCGCCGCTCACGCTGGCGATCATCATGATGCCGTGCGCGTGGCAGATGTCGAGGTCGCCGTCCTTGCTGCGGTACGGCATGATGCAGTTGAACGGCCCTTCGCGCAGGCGCGTAAGGCTCTTCTCCGTCACGGACGAGAAATAAAGCCCCAGCGGCAGGAAGGGCTTGCCGTCCAGCAGCGTGTGGCCGTGCCGGTCGAACGCGACGCGGCGGACGGGATCTTCGCGGTCGCGCCTGAAGCGGCAGCTTCCCGATCCGATCTCCGAGCCGTCCGGCGCCACGAGGCGCAGCGTGACGTCCGTCGGGCCGAAGGCGAAGCCCGCGACTGGAAGCGTCGCGGTGACGACGCCATCAGCCACCATTGCGCCCCGCCGCGACGGGCCTTGCGTGGAGACGAACGCGACTTCCGCGCGGTACGACCCTTCCGGATGGCGCGACGCATTGACCGAGCAGACGGCCTTGAACGTAACCTCCCCCGCCGACGCGCGCGCCTGGTAGGCCGAGCAGACGACCGTCCCGACCGCGTTGGCGGACACGGGATAGACCGAGATGTCGTCGACGGCGACCTTGCCCGCGACCTTGTCGTCCGCCCAGACGACCACCTCCAGATGGCGCACGGACGGCGGCATGACGGGAGTCACGCCCTCGACGCGGTACCAGCCGTCGTCGCGCGGGTCATTGTCCGTCACGCGTTCCGGACGGCGGCTCGTGTTGCCGACGCCTCGTCCGTTCGCGTCATGCCCGGAGATGTAGGGAACCAGCCACCGCCCGTCGCCCGAGAGGTTCTTCACCCACATCTCGATCCGGTAGGCAAGCCCCGGCTCGGCCGGAATCGGCTGCGAATGGGGGCATCGGACCATCGGGCCCACGTCCTTCTCGATGACGAGCCCCGCCGAGCCGTCCAGGCCCGCGCCCTTCTCGACGTGCGCGAAATCCCCGAAGGTCTGCCAGCCGCCCGTACCCTCGAAACGGCCGTTCGGCATCAAGTCCGCGCCAAGACGCGCCCCATACTCGGCAAAGGCCGGCAGGCTGATTGCAGCCCCGACGAAAAAAGCCGACGCAATGCCCATGACCGCAAGTTGAACACTGTTGTTTTTCATGACTTTTCCAGATTGCTTTATCGGACGATGATACGGAGTCCGGTGTACTCCGTGACGGCACTTACCGTCACAGTCCCGTCGCCGTTCGATTGCGGCACGAAGGTCGTCCTCGTGCCCTTGTAGGCCTTCTTGCCGGTGCGCAGAGACGCAAGCAGCTGAGAATCCGCCAATATCGTGCACACTGGTGTGACGACAGGCTTCATTGGCCATTCGGGGAGGGCCGCCGTATCGAAGAACACAGGGATCCCGTGCGGCGCAGAGACCGTGACGTCCGTCAGGTCCACGCCGCGCCCGTCTCCGACGCCCTCAATCGGCAGGACAAGTCCAGTGCCGGCGGCAAACTCGACGGAGAGGCCCACAAGCGCATCCGCCGCCGCCACGCCCAGCCGTCCTTCCGCCACCGTAAGCCTTGCCCCGTTGGATGTCTCTACGGAATCGCCGTTGGAGAGGAACCACGGCTTCGAGGCCAACGTCAACGTGCCGGAACCCTCCTTCACGACCTCCGTCCCGTATGTAATCCTGTTCTTCACCGTCGCGTTCTTGCCGGCAGGGACCTTCAGATAAGCTCTCTCGCCGAAGAGCCAGCCGCGGCTCATTTCGTCGAAAGTGGCCGTTTCCCTCAGGACAAGCCGACACTCGTTGGATACCGACAGCGCATTGAAGGCGAAGGATTCGAGGGTGCCGCCGAGATTCGTCTTGCAAGAAACCTCTAACGTCACGTTCGACACGGCACTCGGCTCCCACGGTTCCCTGCCATTGAACGCCGGGGCCTCGCTGAAGTCCCCAGGGCTGCCGGCACGGACGTGTATCTTGCCGCGATAGGCCGAGTTGTCCCCACTGAATTCGACCGTCCCCGCAAAGTTCGCGGGATCGTCGTCGTCTTCCGGCTTCAGCCATGATACAATGTCGCCGCCGCCGCTCAACGCCGAGGAAACCTTCAGCTTGTTCCGGTTGCCGGCGCAGAGCAGCATCGGCCTCGGTCCTTCCTTGCGCAACGTTCCGGCGAGTTCGAAATTATTGCCGACGTTTCTCAGGCGAATGCGAGCCGAGCTTGACCCATCGACGATCAGGGGGATCGTCAGGTAATCACTCGCAATGCTGAACCATACCTCCCCCTTGAGGATCAGTGCGTGACCGTCAAAGCCGCTCGCGCAGAAAAATACGCCGTATGAATCGGGAATGTAATAATCCTTTTCCGGGGACGGATCCTGTCCGTCGGACCAGAAATGCGCCGCCCCGTTGTTCGCCTCGGTCCAGTTCGCGTTTGACTTGTCCAAGAACGGCGTCATGGCCAACGAGGTGTTGTTCGTGAGCTTGACGACCTCGTAGTACGTGACGCCAATGGACTTCTCGCCGTCCGGCAGATCATGGGAAACGAGGCGCATCTCGGGGATGATGTCGCTTGCCAACCGCCCGGCCATGGAGTTGCACAGGACGTCGATCTTGTCTATCTCGGGCATGCCGGCCGCCGCCGCTTCGGCGGACAGACGGATCGCCGGGCAAACCGGCGGCGTTCCGTAATCCCATTTCCTGAGCTTGTTCGTCTTCACATATGATCCCGCCGCCAACGACAGGCTGTTCGTCACGTAGAGGACATGCTCGTTTTCCGCGCCGCTAAACTCAAGACCTGCTCCCGCCACGGCGGAAAACGAGCCGACGGTCGACATTCCCGAAATGTCACGCAAGCGAAGGAAACTGCCCGGCTCGACAATCGCGAACGCGCCCGGCATCGTCATGGACTGTGCGCTGAGATCGACCTGCGAGCCGACCTTGATTGTCCCGAGAAAGTTCGGCATCGACGATACGAGTTCATAGCCTACTCCCTTGCGCGGCGCACTGAAGAATACGCATCCGTCCGCACCGGATATAAATTCGACTTTGAGGTTTTTCGCATACTTGCCGGATCCGTTGTCGTAGGTGAACAGGACCGGGTTCTCGACCGTGCCGTCAATCTGCAGTCCTTCGCTGTAGACATGGCCGGCCGAAGTCATGTAATACTCTGAACCCGGCAGCATCGTCACGTTTTTGCCAAGCAGACTGTACCAGCCACCTGTGCCGTAATCGTACAGCCGCCCCGCGACAACGAGCTTCTCACCCAAGAAAGGCCCCGGCGTCTGGCCTGAGTCGTTCATCTTGACATTCAGCGTGAGGGCCGAACCCACATAGTAGTTCTTTGACGGATTCGGGGCGTCAATCTGGTCCTTCCAGTTCCCGATGCTATCCCAGGAATGCGTATGGCTGTCATCGCTGCGCAATAGCGTCACATAGCCGGTCTCCTCGGTATAAAGGCTGTCGTATGCCGGCACACGCTCGGCCGAGACCTGGGGGGCGAGCCAGACGAATGCACACGTGGCAAGGATCTGTATTCTCATGATGATGTCCTCCGTTTGTTAGTTATTGGTTTCAACCACAATCTTACCGATCGGATAGATGCGCTCGCTACCGTTCTCGAGCGGCAGCGCGATCTCGGCCGTTCCGTTGCGGCGCCCGACAGAGACGGCGAGCGTGTACCTGCCGGGCCTGAGGAGGACGACCTCCTTGCCGGGATCGTTGCGCCTGTTGCGACGGCACCAGTTGAGGATCATGTCGTTGCCGTTGTCCGGCACGGCGGCCGTGCAGCCGAACGTGCAGGAGGAGGCCAATGTGACGGGATGCTCGACGCCGTCCCATTTCGGCTTCAGATCGCGGAAGTCGAAGGTCTCGTCGGTGGACCGCCAGCAGACGACGCCTTTCTCGTCGAGGAGGTTCCACGTCACGGCGCCGCCCGCGTAGCACGGGGCCACGCCGACGTTGACCCACGTCGAGTCGATCGTCACGCGCTCGTCCGTCCTGACCACGCGCGGATACTTGACGTCGCGCAGCTCGAAGCGGTATCCGAGGCGGTTCGCCGTCTCGCGCCAGACATGCCTGTTGAGCTCCCAGACGAGATCGGGGAATCCGTGTACGCCCAGATAACTCGCGCGATAGGCCTCGACGCACGGCAGGAGCTTCTCGGGGAACCAGGCGTTCTTCTCGAGCCGCCGCGTGATCTGCCCCGTCTCGAGGATGACGGGCGTGGTCTCCGCGAACTTGCGTCCGAACCCGTCGCTCAACCACGGATGCTCCTTGCTGCACAGGATCGAATCGTCCCGAAGGCCGATGCCGAGCGACCGGCAATAGGCGAAGACGGGATGATCGGACAGCGGCCGCCCCGCCTTGTCCTTGAGCCAGCCGCCGCCGCCCATGTCGTCCGAAATGACGAGATATGTCTTTGGCATGGCCTTGCGCAGCAGGTCGATGTGCAGCTTGGCGATCCGCATGAACTCGTCGGGGCGTTCGTCCCGCAGCCTGGACAGCGTCCTGCTGTGCCCTTCGCCAAAGAGGCCGAACGACCCAACGTCCACGAAGGCGACGTCGTCGTTCCCGTCATAGCGCGCGGCGAACGCCGCGTAGAAGCGCTCGAGCTTCGCGAGGAGGACGGGATCGTCCCACTCCGGCTCCCAGCAGGGCGTTGAGTTCGCCGAGTAGAGGTAGTCGTGCCCCTTCGCCCCCGCGTCGCGCACCCACTGGGGGGTCGAGTCCACGGAGATGTTCATGATCGAGATGCGGATGCCGACCTTCTTGCCGGCGCGGATCCAGGGCTGCATTCGCCCGTCGAGGAGGTCCCATCTGAAGATCCCCTCCTGAGGCTCGATGTAGGACCACGGCAGGCGGAGATAGGCGAGCGTCGTGCCCGGCATCCAGTCCAGGACGTCCCCCGGCTCCTGCTCGGCCCCGTAGGCCCAGAGGCGCCCGGAATAGAAGAAGTGGAACATCCCCATGCCGGGGTTGCTGAGGATCTCGTCCGTCACCTTGGGCGTCACCTGCGCGATGCCATCGTCGGCAGACGCCTGCTGGACGGAGCGCACGATCGCCTTCAGCGCGTTGCGGCCGAGTTCCCGCGCGGCGTCACGCGAGTAGACGCCGCCGCAAAGCCCATAGCCGCTCTCAAGGCAGAAGGAGAGATGGCAGTTCGGCAATCTCGAGAACCAGCGGTTCGACTGCTGCACGGTGCCGTCTCCGCTGAAGAGCCTGTCGTTGTTCCAGAAGTGCCCGAACGGGATGTTCCACTGGGGGTCGTATTTCAGCGCCGCGCCTTCCGTGGCCGCCTCGAAGGCCCGCGAGAACGCGCGCCAGCGCGCGTCGTGCCGGGCGCCTTCCGGGCAGATCGCGTACACGTGGTCATGCTCCTTGCCCTTAAGCGACGGCGAATGGAGGTCAACGTGGTACACCCGGCCGGGCGCATCCCGCGCGAGCCGCTTGAGCGCCTTCACCGAAGGATAGACCTCCTGCACGTAGTCCCTGTTGTGGTCGTGCGGCAGGCGGCGCTTGCCCTGGTCGCCGGCGACCACGCCGTCCTTGTCCATGAACGGCACGGCGACGACCTGCCCGTTCGCGCGCACCCAGCGCCCCTCCGGCGTGTCGGACAGGGCCTCGTCAAGGATGCCCTCGAGGACGGCGCTCGCGGAGACCTCGCTCGCGTGGTGGCGCGCCGTGAAGAGGAACGTCCACGCCGGCTTCCCGTTCACGTTCGGAATGTCGAGGCGCTCGACGGAGCGCCCCGAGCGGTCCTTGCAGAGCTCGCCCAGCTTCGCCGCCGGGTTGCCGGCGTGACGCGCGACAAAGGCCGCCCACTCCCTCTCGCCGTAGGGGATCGACACGCAGAACCGAACGGGCCTGCCGCCTTGCGGGAAGTCGTACTCGAACGTCTCGACGCCCGGCGGCGGAACGGGCCTGTCAAAGAGGAAGCGCCACGTCTCGCCGCCGTCCGTGCTGACGGCCGGCCCCATGCGCGTCAGCGACGGCGTATCGACGACACGCACCGTCCACTTCCCCTCCAGTCCCGACACCTCGAAGCAGAAGTAGTAATGGCGCCCCGCGCCGCTCCCCTTCGGCTCCTTGCGCACGGTCAGCGTGCGCGAACCCTCGTCCACGCCCTCCAGCCGCCCGTTGCCGCCCGGGAAGTCGCTCCGCACGGACGGATACGACCAAAGGCAAGATGTCAGGCAAGATGCACCAATCAGAAACAGAAACTTCATTGCACTTCTCCCATGATGATGTGCGGATCTTCCGTCACGAGCGCCGAGCCGATATCCCAGAGCTGGCGGCAGTCCATCAGCTTCAGCTCGCCGACGCCGAGCGACGAGCGGCGGATCTCGAGCCCGCGCGCGACGGCCTCGCGGAAGAAGCGCGCATCTTCGTCCTTCGAATAGAACTCGCGCGGGCCGGGCAGCCCCTTCGGCACGAACTTCCACGTGATCGTGCCGTCCGGGAGGCGCACGCCGTAGTAGGACGGCCCCAGCCCCGGCAAATCGAAATGCGTCTCAAGGCAATGCACGAACGACGTGTGGCCGATCGGACTGCCGAAGTGCAGGATCTTTCCGCCCATGTCCTTGACGACCATCGGACACGAGTTGCCGGAAAACGGCGGCTCGTCCTCGGCCTGATGCGACAGGATCTCGGCCGCGCACGGCCCATAGCCCGCCCAGGAGTGCGAAATGTGGACGCCGCGAGGCGCGTCCGGATAGAGCCGCAGGAACTCGAGCGGCACGGCGCCGACCCAGCGGATCGCCTCGCTCGCCCGGTCGCGCGGGTCGCTCGGCCGGTGATCCCACCGCTTGTTGATGCCGTTCAGGAAGCATTCCGACCGCTGGAACGTCGGAAGGAAGAAGTTGCCGTCCGGACCGACCGCCTCGACGAGCGCGTCAAGGATCGTCTTCGCGCCGCCGACGACGTGCCCACAGGCCGAGAGCGACGCATGGACAAGCAGCGTGTCGCCCTTGCGCACCCCCACATTCTCCAATGCCGCGAGAATCGCCGCCTTTCCGATCTCGGGATCGCGGCTGCGGTCGCGCTTCGCCCTTTCCGGCGGCATCACCGTCTCGACGATCTCCACGCCCTCGACCTCCACCTTGAGGAATCCCGTGCCCGCAAGCGTCCGCAGCCGCACGCCCTGTCGCGGCGTGACGGCTACCGCGAGAAGCGCCGCGTACTTTTCGCGGTCATACGCCAGCGCCGGCCTCTCGTCCGGCTTCTCGAAGCGTTCGGGCGTGAAGTCGCTGACGAATCCAGCCGCGCCGCGCGCGACGAGCGCGTCGAGGTGTTCGGCCGAGAGTGCCGTCTCTGGCTCCAGCATCACGAGAACGCTGCGCGCGTCCTCGCCCGCGAGGAACTGCGCCTCGCTCATTACCTTCAATGTTCTCACGCCATTCATCAGATGTCTGCTTCTCTCTAATTCAACGGTCATTTCAAGCATCTTGCCTGGTATCTTTCCTTCGCCGCATAGTATAAACAAAAGGCATCCGTAGAATCAAGTACAGCGAATATTTTATCAACTATTATTTTCTCACATATCCACTAACTGCATTTGTGGTATACTCCGTTGCATCATGAAAGGCAAGTCAACTCGAGCGAGGCGCATTCCACGTGTCATAGCCGTAGTCTCCATGCAGAGCAACTATGGCCCTTCCGTCCTGCGCGGCATTTTCGCCCATATCGCAGCGCACGGCGAATGGGGGATTGAGATCCTGCGCACGGCAAGCGCATTCACGGGCGATACGGTCCGCCAGGCCATCGCACACAAGGTCGACGGCTTCGTCGTTGCCCTGAACGAGGAATGCCCAGATGCCTTTCAGGCTCTTGCCGCAAGCGACATTCCGTTCGTGACCATAGAGACGTATTCTCCGGCCCTTGCCGCGAGAAAGTGCGCGGCAAGGCATTTCCGAATCAACAATGCCGCAATAGGGCGCGATGCCGCAAGGAACTTTCTCCGGCAGGGACGCTACTCGTCCTTTGGGTTCATTCACCCGCAGAGCGTCCGACCCTGGTCTCAGCAACGCGCCGAAGGCTTTGGACATGAATTGGCGTTGCGTGGGCGGATCCTCGACACCTTCTCCGACATCCCGGCCAACGGCACCGTAGCGCGACGCGGCGAGCTGGCCAAGTGGATAAGGCGGCTCGACAAGCCAGCCGCGCTTCTTGCTGCGGATGATGCCGTGGCGCTTGAAGTCATCCAGGCCTGCCAGAGCGCCAAACTGAAGATCCCCGACGAGGTGGCGGTGCTTGGCGTCGACGACGAGCCCATAATCTGCGAAAGCATCTTGCCGGCGCTCTCCAGCGTCCGTCCGGCATTCGCGTCCGCCGGACGGCAGGCCGCAGAAGCGCTTGAGCGACTGATGTGCGGACTGGATGCACAGACATCGGAAACGTCCGTGGTTCGCGGGCGGAATGAAATAGTAGTGCGGGCATCCACCCGTCCAGAGTCTATCTCTGGGATGCTTGTCCAACGGGCAATCGCATTCATCCAAGCCAACGTCAGGAACGGCATTGGCGTAAAGGATGTTCAGGCCCACCTCGGAGTCTCGCGTGCGCTCATGGATCTCCGGTTCAGGGAAGTACGCGGAGAATCAGTGCTCTCCGTCATAACGGAGGCCCGCCTCAAGGAACTCAAGAACGCGCTGAAGTCGTCAAACGAGCCGATCGGCGAAATAACCGAACGCCTCGGCTGGAGCAGCCCGAACTACCCGAAGAACCTGTTCAGGAAGCGCTTCGGCTGCTCGATGCTCGCCTGGCGCAAGCGAAACAGGGTGACATCATGATCATTTGCGATTTTTCGATTTGCATTTCCGACAGCATTTTCATGGGACATTCGAGTCCACATCTTGCCATCGCTGCTCATGGCGAGTCCCACTGCGCCCCAAGAACGCGCAACTGAAGCTCTTCCGGCAGCTGCCACATTCCGACATTGCCGCGACAAGGGATGGGAGCAGGCAACTTGCGAATGTTCGAGAGTAGCCACCAGTAGCGGTAGCCTTCGTTCCAAAACTGCGCCTGAACCCGCCAAGGTTCTTCTTCAGGTTCTGCGTCTATCGCCTGGTAGTCCATCACCGCGACGATGTGGCCCGGCCAACGGCTCGCCTCTTCCCATGTCGGGATGATGGCATCCACCCTGTCGCCGTTTAATCGCCGCAACCACGCTTTGATGCCGTCATACTCGGCGCGGCAGAACTTCTTGGAAACGCTCATTGCGCAACGCCCCCGCGCCGGAACGGGCATGCAGCTGCGGTTCTCCACACGCTTCAGCCCCGACATGATCAGGACGGCGTATGCCCCGGAGCAGGTAAAAGCATTGACGATTGGCATAAGTTCCAAAACGGAGCGGATATTCGTACTTTGTGTACGGGCATTTCCGAATCAAACTTCACGCCGCCCATCATGAATTCGCCAGCATCACAATGAACAAATTCTGGAATCCCCGCCTCGGGACACTCCTTGCGAAGGGTCTCAAGAGGAATAAGAGTCTCGATGCCTTGAAGGGTTCCCAAATAAGACATACGCCTTCTCCTGTTATGAAATCACCTTTGCAAGAACGGCCAGCGACGCGGCCTTGATCGCGGGATCGACCGCGCGTTTGGCGAGGTCGGAGAGGGTCGAATGCTTGTCCGAATGGGCCTCGTGCAGCTTCAAACAGCTGATGACCGACTGCGCAAGCTTGTAGGAGAACATCGGCGGCACGGCGTTGCCGATCATCGTAAACTGCTGTTCCTTCGTGCCGGAGAATTCGTACCAGTCGGGGAAGGACTGTAGCCGCGCCGCTTCACGGACAGACAGCCGACGGCGACGACCGTCTTCCAGCCGTATGCGGTGCATGTCGCTCGTACAGCCCGCGAGATTGCGACAGGTCAGCGTCCGCGCCGGTTTGTCGAGCCGCAAATCACGCGGACGGCTGCAATGCGACGCCTTTTCATACGCGGCAATGTAGCGATCCATCGAGGGGGTCAGGAACTCGGCATCATCGGGAACGGTAGCGAGTTTGTCCGCAAGTGCTTCGCCGGACGTTACCTCGTGCATCGTCTCTTCGGGGAACTTGAATCCGCCGCGATGCCCGACGATCACCAGCCGCTCGCGCTTTTGCGGTACGTCGTAGTTGGACATGCGGATGACCTTGTACTCGACCTCGTACCCAAGTGCCTTGAACTGCTCAAGGATCGACTGGAAATACTTCTCGTCGAGTTCGGGCAAGCCCTTGACATTCTCGCAAACCCAGATTTTCGGCTGAACCTTGCGAACCGCCGCAATGTAGGCGGGGAATCCGTCCCGTGCATCGTCCTTGCCCTTGCGCTTGCCGCGACGGCTGAACGGCTGACAGGGCGGACCACCGAGAATGACATCCGCTTGCGGGTACTCCGTCTCTCCGGTGAGCATTTCGTTCCGACACTCGGAATTGAGATTGGCCCGATAAGTCTCACAACACTCCGATTTCATTTCGTAACCAATCGTCTTAACGCCCGCACATTCGAAGCCAAGCGACAATCCGCCGCATCCGGCAAACAGATCTATCGCGAGATAAGGCCGCTCTTGCGGAAGCTGGAGCGTTTCGTTCAAAAACGCAATCCAGCCCCGTTCGGCATGAGGGGAATCGAAGAGGGAAAGCTGTGTCGATTTCTTGCTCATGTCGCTGAATTGTGAGGCCCCAGGAACTTGTTGCCGTTCAGATGGATCATGTGGCTTGGTTCGTTCGCAACCCACACGTCCGTCTCCCACGCGATCTGATCCGAAAACTTCTTGTATGTCGGTCGGTCAAGAAACGCGGTGATGAACACCTTCCCAGCCGTGACCTTGGACGTCATCTGATTGAGTTCCAAAATTCGCGCCGGTGACATCGGCCCGACCGATGTCACACACTCGACAAACACGACCCAATTCTCCTTTGGCACGTACATCACGACGTCCGGCATCTTGTCATGCACCGTGATGGTGAAACCGAGATTCTTCAGCCCTTCGACGTCCTTGATCAGGTCACGCTTCGCCGTATCGCCGAGATACAGGCACTTGAACTGATGCAGAAAGCGCGGCCCAAATTCTTCAATCACGGCCTTTTGGAGCTGATTGTGCGCCCCCGTCGAAAGCGCATGTACAACGCCATCGACCGTCACCTCAACCTTGTTGACACGCTTCTTGGAAGCATAGATTTGCCGTAGCGTCTGATGGGCGGCGAGGAACTTTGCCAGAGCCGCATCCCACAAGCCCGTGCCAAAGACCTTGAAAAGCGAAAGCGCTTCGGGGGTCACGCGGTAACGGTAGTTGGGCGAGTTGGTCGCAACACCATTGTCCTCAATGATCGCCGCCGTGCGGAAATGGTGCATCGCCTGCTTGCGAAACGTTTCGCGACTGTTCTCCGCGTACCTCGCCCCGCGATAGTTCTTGCGCAAGAACGCAAGAATGTCGTGAATGCGCGTCCATTCGTTGGTAGCCGCAGACCAGGATGAAGAGGACGAAAGATTCAACAGGGCCAACAGGGAATAACAACAAATGTCACTCTGTTGCTCGGTAGGCATACCGAGCAATTCAAGCACCTTTTTAGATTCCTGTTTTTTCGTCATGTTTTTCCTTGTTCGTTTTAGGGCATAGTTACCCTAAACAGTCATCATATATTATATCATTTTCACCCTCAAAAACAATGGACAAAATGGCATTTTCAGCGAAAGGAATTTTACATATGCGTAATTTTCGAATCATTCACCTAAATTTCGAGGATGATCGTTTGCGTGGCATGACGGTTGACCGGCTGCATCTGATTGAAGAGGCTCACGCGGAACCCTACCCCGAATTTGCACGGGCGGAAAAGTGGTTTTCACTAGATGAACTTCAGGACATCGTGGACTGGAAATCGTATGCTCGGCGGCTTGTGGACACACCGAATATCCAGCTAAGAGGCGTCTACACGACGGCAGAGCGCGAGGCTTTACGGCATGCGATGGCCGATGCACACGCGAGCGAAAGGAGAATTGCAGTCCAGAGTCTTGTCAGCATGCATCACATGGACATTATGCAGACGAATCGGATATCAGGCAACACCTCCGCGTCGGCACAAAAACGGGCATCCGTCAGTCGCCGACTGCCGTCTTTTGCGGGTATATGCTCACGAAGGAAGGTGCACCCCAGCCGCTGTCTGCGGTCTTAGCGAAGCACGCCACGTCTATGCGATTTGTCAGGTCTCTGCAATCCACCGTAAGGTGGACTGCGCCATCCTTGCCGGAAACGACTGTGACCCGTTCCTGGTCGCCATGCACCACACGCCACGTGTATGACAGTCTGCCGTCGTACTCGCCGTACGGAACAAAGCGGAAATCAAGCTCTTTCTCAAGATCCAGCGACGTCACTGGGACAAATGCCGAAAGCGGCAGAACCGCAGGGGGGATCGTCCTGGGGGTTAACCCATGTGCCAGCTCCACCATTCTGAAGGCATCAAGCGATTCGCGGTCAAACGCGGTCGGGTGAGCCTTCGCGGCGAGGTAGTCCTCCTCTGACTCCACTCCTCTGCGGGTCCGCCTGAAGAGATACTGCATGAGCGGGGCGAACAGCTTGCGCTCCACGACAGCCTTCTTCGTCTCCGGCTGAAGCGCGGCAGATGCCGCCAGCGCAGCCCGCACGAAGTACCTGTCAGATCCGCTGGAGCCCACGGACTGGAGTGCGCATGGCGTGACACCCTGATAGAGGTCGATCCCCCTTTCGGGGACATAGTCCCGGTGGGCGGGGAACACCCACAGCTGATTGTCGAGGTAGCACTGCTGCAAAGCGCTCATGGACACGAGGTCCTGCATGGCCATGCGCACGAGCGAACAGGTGTCGTTGGACGAAACTATCGCGAGGGAGGCGTTGCCCACAACCGCCGCACCCGGATAGAGCGTGTTTGGCATGGCGTTGTCCACACCCTTGCCTCTCGCCTCCGCGTCAAAGCATAGTTCGGAAAGGAGCGGAAACGCGCCGGTCTTTATGCGCGAATGGTTCCGGTCCCTGTTTACGTAAATGTCGCCGCCGTTGCCTGCGGCGGTTCCGTCGGCGAGCCAGGCCGCAAGGACCTCTTTGGCCGGCCCGTCATAGATTGCCGCCCGCGCCTCCGGCGACTCCACCGCGCCACGCAGGAATCTGAAATTTGCGATGTACAGCCCCCGGTCGAAATCCCACGCGAGATTCGCCTTCGTAAGGACAAGCCTCGTGCCTTGCGTTAGACGGGCCGTCATCGGAATGGCCTGCCCCGGCGCGGGGAGATCCGCCGTGTCGCGGGCCTCCTGCACGATGGCCTTGAAGCGGTCCGTGGAGGATATGCGCTTCAGGTCGCCATCCCGCTCGATGGCGGACGCATTGCGGAATCCGGCCTTTACGGCCTTATCCAGCGCATCCAGCGCGGCATCTGGGGTCGCACGGTATGCGAGTGCGCATGCGAGGTTGTACTGCCATGTCGCATCGCCGGGCATAAGCTCAAGCCCCTGCCGGCACACCGCCTCCATGTTGGTGATGTTGCCGGAACGCACGGCATTCATCAGCTGCACCCGAAGAAGCGAATGCCGCAGATGAAGCCGTGGGTAATCGTACAGCCCTACAGCATCGGCGGCGTGGAGCGAAGCGCAAAATGCGACCACGCCCACACACGTCGCCAGACTGCGGATGCCGTACTTCATCGGATCAGATCCGGATCTGGCCGCTCTTGGCGAGCATTTTGGCCTCTACGGACTGAATCTCGGCAAAGCCCTGCGATGAATGCGGGTTCAAGCCGTTGGAAGCCTCCATCGAGCTGTCCGCCTCATTGTAGATCGAGGCCCTGAGACCCTTGAGGGACTCGAAGAATATGTTCCCCTTGTAGAGTCCGAGCGTGACCTCTGCGGTGGCCTTGTCGGCCCACACCTGGATCGCCGCGCGGGCCGCCTGGGTCGCGGGATCGAACCAGCGGCCATCGTAGATCTGATCGGCGACGAGCTTCGAAAGCTGCTGGAAAAGCAGCGTGGAACGGCGATCCATGATGCCCTCGTAGATGTACTTGAGCCCCCAGCTCAGCACCTCCATGCCGGGAGCCTCGTACACGCCACGGCTCTTCGTGCCGATTATGCGGTTCTCAAGGGCGTGCTTCATGCCGATGCCGTTGCGGCCACCGACCTTGTTCATCTCAAGCATCACCTCGTACGGAGTCATCTTCTTCCCGTTCACCGCGACGCAGCGTCCCTTCTCGAACTTGAGCGTCACCTTCTCGACCTTGTTCGGGGCCTTGTCGGGCCACACGCCCATCGTGGGCTTCACGATGCGCATCGACGTCTCCATCGACTCCAGATCCTCGGCCTCGTGCGAGAGGCCCGCGAGGTTCGCGTCGGTCGAGTACTTCTTCTTCGTGCCGACGAACGCCGTGATGCCGCGTTCGGCGAGGAACGCGACCATCTGCGTGCGGCCGGGGAACTTCTTCAGCAGGTCCGCGTCGCGCCACGGGGCGTAGACGCCGAACTTCGGATCCATCACGTTCGTGTAGCGCTCGAAGCGCATCTGGTCGTTGCCGCGCCCCGTCGCACCGTGGACGAGCACCGTGCAGCCGGCCTTCTTCATCGCCGGGAGGAGCTTCTGGACCGTCACCGCGCGGGCGATGCCCGTCGAGTTCCAGTAGCCGCCGTCGTACATCGCCTGGCACTTCACGGTCTCGAAGCAGATGTCGGCCATTTCCTTCGTGACGTCGACGATCGTCGTCTCGACGCCGGTCGGGGCCATCTTCTTCTTGATGTCGTTGATGTCCTTCTCGTCCGGCTGGCCGACGTTGGCCGAGAACGCCTTGACGTTCACGCCCGCGTCCTTCAGCACACAGCAGATGGTCTTCGAGTCGAGTCCGCCGCTGACGCACACGCCAACGGTCTTGCCCTTGAGGTCTTCGAGTTTCATGTTGGATTCTCCTTCTGTTCGAAAATCAGGCGCGTATTA
>SAMEA104315424__coassemble_827_pt1 | contig 17599 bp, 15 predicted proteins | sample SAMEA104315424__metabat2_low_PE_034 | metagenome-assembled genome bin SAMEA104315424 (sample SAMEA104315424) | gut metagenome | biome: Monkey gut; feature: monkey-associated habitat; material: faeces | place: China | collected 2013 | reverse complement strand
CAGGCGGGAGGGCGCACTCGAGATCGACCCCGACCGCGAGACCTTCGCCGGCGAATCTGACTTCGACGTCGCAGACCTCTCCCACATCCAGCCCGTCGGCCTCCTCTACCAGACGGGCTACCTCACGATCGCCGACTACTCCTACGGACTGTACACGCTTCGCGTCCCCGACGAGGAGGTGCGGCAGGACCTCGCGGCGCTCCTCGCGGGCGCCTACGCGGGGAAGGACGCGCAGTGGTCGGCCTCGCTCGGCGTCAAGCTGCGCTCCGGCCAGTTCGGCGCGTTCTTCGACGGCCTCAGGGCCCTCTACTCGAAGCTGCCCTACGGCCCGCGCGAGGGCTTCGAGCGGAAGAACGAGTTCTCGTACACGCGCCCCCTCTGCATGCTCCTCGCCGCCCAGGGGTTCCGGTACGACCCGGAGGCCGCGCAGACGCAGGGCCGCGGCGACCTGGTCGCGACCCACCCCTGCGGCGTATACATCTTCGAGCTCAAGGTGGACGACACCGCCGCCGACGCCCTCGCCCAGATCCGCGAGAGGCGCTACGCCGAGCCGTACCGGGCGCAGGGGCTGCCCATCGTCGCCATCGGCCTCGCGTTCGACTCGAAGACGCGCCAGCTCGTCGACGCCGCCGCCGAGAGGATCCAGTAGGGCCAGATTGGCGGAACTGGCCGTCCCAACCCGATGCATACGGGAGGGACGCGCTCCTGCGCGTCCGCTGCCCCCACGCCGTTCTCTGTCGAGCGGGAGTCCGCCGCCCCCACGCCGTTCTCGGTCGAGCGGAAGCTCGACCCTCCCGTTGCCGGCCACAAATCAAACAATCCCCAAATGCAATCGCAAATCGTAAATCGCAAATCGTAAATCGCAAATCGTAAATCGTAAATCCCCCCTCACCCTCTCAACCCTTTGTTTGTGGTATAATCTCCGTGATTTGAAAAAGCCAGTTCCAGTCCTGAATGCCGCCCATGGCAGCGCCGATAGTGGATGTACCAGAATGCCATACATCTCGTGGCGACGGCGCCCTCGCCGTCGTGCGAGTGCAGATGGCGGATGTAGCGGAATGCCACACATCCCCGCAAGGTCTGTACGCGACCGCCAGGCCTACCGAAAAGTGCGCCTTGCAATTGTGAAGGACTGGATGGAAGAGATGGGGCATCCCACTACTGGCCAGGGAGGAAGGGTTCAGTGACCGGGGCGGAATTGGAGACGATGCTGGAGCGAGATGAGCTTGCGTTCCTCGGCGCCGGGAGTGCCATGCGATTCCCGGCACGAGCCTCTGCCTCAAGTGCTACCGCGACGAGACCGCCGCCCCGAACGCCACCGTCGCCCGCGAGATCCGCCGCTACCGCCACGACGAAAGGCGCAGCGCCTGCTGCCGCGAATACCGCTACTGGCAGAAGCTGAAGTCCGCCCTGCCGCCGTACGTCTTCGCGGCGTTCCCGGACACGATGGAGCAGATCCTCCTACCGAATCGCGGCTGGGCCGTCGTGGAGACCCGTGTGCAGAATGCGGACGGCACCCCGTGCGAACGGTTTTCCCTCGCCTACCGCGCCGCCGATGACGCTACGAAGGCGAAGCTGCTAAAGGAGTTCTGGCTGCTCGTCGGGGCGTTCGCCGCATATGCCGTGAGGTTCTACGACACACAGAACATAGTTGTCCAGCGGCTCGACAACGGGAGATTCCGCCTCCGCGTCGTGGATTTCGAGCCTGCCGCGCGAACGCTGATACCAATCGATTCCCTGTGCAACGCCATCGTACGCGGCAAGGTCATCCGCCGCGCCAAACGCTACCTCGCCTCGCACTGCGGGGTCAAGGCGAAGTACCGGGGGCTGTCTCCGCGCTTGCGCCGCAAGTGGGATCGTCTGATCGCAACGGATGGGGCCAAGCTCGGCCTCACAGACTGCAGGGCGTTCCTCGAGAACAAGCTCGTCAACGACATCTTCTACGAGGGGATGTTCAATGGCCGCCCCTGCATCGTGAAGTGCTCGTCCCGCGCGCCGGACTCGATACGGAACGAATATGAGATGTCGCGCAGATTGTTCACGGACGATCCGCTTTCATGCGCCGAGCCGTTGGCGTTCTGGCGTTCCCAAGACGGCAGGCTTGCGCTTGTTGTGCTTGAATCACTGCCCGGGCCTTCGCTTACCGATGTGCGCTTCGGCCCCAGGGATGCCGCGGTACGCATGGTGGACGGCATCACCGGTGATTTTGAGCGCATTGCCGCGTCGTTGTTGCAGACGGGAGTCGTCCATGGGGACATGGGGACCACGGATAACTACCTTATGGGGGAGGACGGGCATTTCCGCCTGATCGATTTCCAGTTCGCCGTAGATCGTAGGATCGGCTGCCGTGATCCGTGGCTGACGGCGCATCCCAAGTACCGCTTTGCAGTCCTTTCGTGCCGGCTGGACCGGGACGGAGCGAATTGGAACGACATTGCGTACCTTCGTGATCACCTCCAGAAATGGCTGCCAGTTACGGACGTGTCTTCGGCGGCGGCCCTGCGCCTGGACGCGCTTGTGGAGCAGTCGCGTTACCACGCTTCGTTCACAGTGTGCCAACGGTGGTTGCTGCGGGCATATGCCATGAGTTTAGCGGTGCAACGGCTTTTTCGTCGGCGCAAGTCCGGGGTTCTGAACTTCCGCTATGGCCGTTTGCGTGTGCTTCTTGCCGGAAGGAGCGCTGCCGGATGAACCCTCGCATCGCCGTAATAGTTCCGTTCTTCAATGCGGTGGACACCCTGCCGCAACTGGTGGGCGCGCTCAAGGCCCAAACGTCCCCGGATTTCCTGGCGTTTTTTGTGGACGACGGGTCCACGGACGGCGGTCGTGCCTACATGGATGGAGTTTCGCGCGAAGACTGGCGTTTCAAGGTGCTGGCGGGGGCGCATGCCGGTCCTGGACCCGCCCGCAACATTGGCCTCGATGAAGCGGAAAAGTCAGGTGTAGAATATGTCACGTTTGTCGATGCCGACGATCTGCCGCTACCGACAATGCTGGCGGAAGCGAAAGAGGCACTTGAAAGTTCCGGAGCCGACATCGCGCACTATCAATGGAGTTCCACGGTCGGCGGGACTCCACACAAGGATTCCACAAAAGGCACCCCTTCAATATATGTATGGAACAAGCTTTACCGTCGCTCCGCAATCGGCGATATTCGTTTTATCGCCGCGAAATTCGCGGAAGACCTTGCCTTCTTCCTTGAGACGGAATCGCGGAAGCCGAGGCGCGTGGCGATTGACAGGCCGTTGTACGTGCATTTTACACGGCCTGGCTCGCTGTGGGAAAGCCGGTCGCCTGAGGATGTCGCCACGTCGATGAGAAAGGTAATTGCGCATCTTGACCCGGTTATGCGCGCGTCTGATCCGATGCTAAGGAGGCGGTGGGGCGGCTTCTATCTCGTGAAGCTCCTGAAGACGTGGAAGAAGTGTTTGCGCAAGGTGTTGCGCGAGAAGCGAGAAGACTCCGTCAATGAGTATATTGGCTTTGTGGCGAAGGTTCGCTTCCCTTGCCTTTGCGCATTGAGATTTCGCCTCGCGCATAAGGTCTTTGAGCTGAGGATCAAGGCGAAGAGATCGTTGAGATCGCTTGCGGAAAAGCAAGAGGTGCGCCATGTCCTTGGGAATTATGAGCGCGTCAAGCGACGCATAGCGGCGTATCCCGCATCGCACAAGGTGCGTGTCTTGTTCCATGTCACGGATGTAAGCAAGTGGAAATGCCAGACAGTGTATGAGGCAATGGTCCGGTCGGGTCGGTTTGAGCCGTTTGTCCTTGTAGACTTGACAAGCAAGGAGATGGCCTTGCCTTTGGGAGAGAGGCAAGCCATAATCAATGAGAGAGCCGGCTATTTTGGGAGTCGGGGGTACAAGATCGAAGTGGGCTATGATCTTTCGGCGGAAATTGCGGCGCCGGTGGAGAGGTTCTCGCCAGACGTGTTTTTTTACCAACAGCCTTGGGGCTTTGTCCGCGATCGGGCCCCGCAGTCGGTTTCGCGGATTGCCGTGTGCGTATACGTGCCATACTATGTCGTAAGCCCAGGCGACATCCGGATTGATTGCACGTTGCCATTCCAGCGAATGATGTACGCCTACATCACGACAAACGATGATTTCTCGAGGCTATATGAACGCGTCTGCGGCTCCATGCCGAGGGCGTGTCGATTTGTCGGCTTGGGCAATCCAATCATGGACCTATACGGCAATGCAAGCAGCCGCGAGTGCAGGGACCTTGTGATTTATGCGCCGCATTGGACGTTTAACCACCCAAACCACAACACCGTATTGAAAATAGGGACTTTCTCTGAATACGGGAAGCTGATGCTTGAGTATGCCAAGAGGCATCCGGAGGTCAAGTGGGTGTTCAAGCCGCATCCATGCCTAAGGGCGAGCTTGATCTCATCGGGAGCGATGAGCGAAGAAGAGGTGTCTGCGTATTACGGCGAATGGGAGCGTATCGGCATCTCTTGCTACGACGCGGATTATCCTGAACTGTTCAACCGGGCAAGGGCGATGATCACGGATTGCGGATCCTTCATCGCTGAATTTGCCGCAACGGGGAGTCCCTTGATACATCTTGTTTCGGGGACGAATACATTGTCGCCGCCATTGCCGTTTCGGGACTTGTGGTTGGCCTTGTACCAGGTTCGATGCGTTGACGAGCTGTTTGACGCAATCAAAGCGGTCCTGGAGGATAAGAAAGACGATCTGCGCGTGAAACGGATAGACCTGATAAATCGCCTGGGTCTGTCAAGGAGAGATGTGGGAGAGAAAATAGCCAATTACCTGGAAAGGGACCTGCTTGCGGGCGATTACGGCAAGGTCCACGGGGGCGGCAATCCAGCCGCGCATAGGACAGGCGACCATGCCGCCGGATCAGCCGGATGGCATGGCCGCAGATTCATGGAGGCATCAATTGGAGCCGATGGATGGTAAACGTCGAGTCATTTGTTAAGTTGCTTGTTTCCCGGGGGATTGATTTCTTTTCGGGCGTCCCCGATTCGCTCTTAAAGAGCTTTTGTGCGTACATAACGGACAACTGCTCGACGAGGCACGTGATCGCAGCCAATGAGGGTGGGGCTGTTGGGATTGCCGCCGGGCACTACCTTGCAACTGGCAGGCTTGCGCTGGTTTACATGCAGAATTCGGGACAGGGCAACGCCGTAAACCCCCTCGCCTCGCTTGTCGATCCGGACGTCTATTCCATTCCGATGGTTCTCCTTGCAGGTTGGCGCGGCATGCCGGGTGTCCATGACGAGCCGCAGCATGTCAAGCAGGGCAAGATCACGCTCCCGCTCTTCAACACGATGGGCATCCCTGCGTCGGTCATCCCCGAAGTGGGCTGGGAGCCTGTCGTCTCCGCCGCTGTGCAGCGGGCGATGGACGAAAAGCGGCCGGTCGCGCTTGTTGTAAAGAAGGGGTTGTTTGGCGATTATGCACTTCGGAACAGAAACGCCGATGTCGCGGTGCTTAGGAGGGAGTCGGCCATTGAGCGCCTGCTATCCGAGATTCCGCCGGATAGTGTCATAGTGTCGACAACGGGCATGATTTCGCGCGAGCTCTATGAGATGCGCATCCGACGTGGAGAGGGGCACGGGCATGATTTCTTGACGGTTGGCGCGATGGGGCATGCCGTCATGATAGCCTTAGGCATAGCACAGGCGCAACCAGGCAGAAAAGTCGTCTGCTTGGACGGCGACGGGGCCTCAATCATGCATATGGGCAACATGGCAATTGCCGGACGGTCGTCCGCGGCGAACCTGACGCACATTGTCCTCAACAACGCCGCGCATGATTCAGTTGGCGGGCAGCCGACGGTCGGAGGGGAGATTGACCTCCGGGCGATTGCCGAGGCCGTTGGCTACAATCGGCCCGGGCATCCCGAATTCAGGCAGATCCTTGTGGCGAAGGGTGCGCGCAGGGATCTTGGGCGGCCGAAGGAGCCGCCGCAGGTTAACAAGGCTCTCTTCATGAAGACTCTTGGATTGGAAGTTTGATGGATCAGATAGTTCATTACGGGCGCGAAGGCGCGGCAGGATTCGTGCGCGAGTTCGCCGCCACTGGGCAAGTTGCCTTGGTGACGGGGAATTCTGCCTATCGGCAAAGCGGCGCGGAAGATCTCTTTGGCTCGGCGATGCCGAACGCCACTGTCCAAAGGCTCACCGTGAAGACGCCGAATCCCAGGGTCGATGAGGTGCAGGGGCTTCTTGATGAGCTGGAGGGAAGGCCTCCTTCGGCATTCGTCGCCGTAGGCGGCGGAACAGTCATTGACACGGCCAAGATCTTGAATCTGGCGGTGTCGGTCGGGAAGGACGTGAAGTCCATTCTTCGGCTTGACCTCCAGCCGCAGCGGACCCTCCCCTGTCTTGCGGCGCCCACAACGGCCGGAACCGGCGCGGAGGCGACGCGCTTTGCCGTCTGCTACGAGGGCGAGATGAAACACTCGGTGGATTCCTTGAAGATAAGGCCCTCGCACGTGCTCTTGCTCCCCGGGCTGACCGCGTCGCTTCCGCCCTACCAGAAGGCCTCCACAAACTTCGACGCCTATGCGCAGGCCGTGGAATCGCTTTGGGCGAAGGGTGCGACAGATGAGTCGAAAGCATATGCGCGGAGGGCGCTTGATTACATGGCGGCAGGGGACTGGACGCGCGGCGCATATTGGGCGGGGCGGGCCATCGACATCTCGCGCACGACGGCCGCGCATGCGTTCAGCTATTACCTGACCGGGCATTACGGCATTCCGCATGGGCATGCGGTTTACATGGTCTTCGAGTTCATCTGCCGGAACAATGGCCGCCCCGAGTGCATCAAGACCGTGCCCGAACTCAAGACCTTGCGCACGTTCGCGGATGAGAAGGGCGTTGAATGGAGCCGTTTGGTGGAGGAGCTCTTCGCCCACGTCAACTTGGAAAGACTTGGCAACAACCCTGTTGAAGTTAAGAAGGAGTCATTCTTATGAGCAAGACCGTATATGTAGCCATGTCGGCCGACATCATACATCCCGGTCACCTGAACATCATTGCGGAAGCCGCAAAATTAGGCGATGTCACCGTTGGCGTGCTCACGGATGCCGCCATCGCCTCCTACAAGCGGCTCCCCTACATGAGCTACGGGCAACGCGCGGCCGTCGTTGCCGCGCTCAAGGGCGTCTCCAGGGTTGTCCCGCAGGAAACGCTCGACTACATCCCTAATTTGGAAAAGTTTAGGCCGGACTATGTCGTGCATGGCACGGATTGGCGCGAAGGCGTGCAGGCCAAGACGCGGCAGGGCGTCATTGATACGCTTGCGAGATGGGGAGGTCGGCTTGTTGAACCCGAGTACACGCCAGGCATCTCCTCAACGCAGCTTAACAAGGCCATACGCGAGGTCGGCACGACGCCGGACATTCGCCGCGCCCGTCTGCGGCGCCTTCTTGCCGCGAAGCCGATAGTCCGCGCGATGGAGGCACATTCGGGCTTGTCGGGATTGATAGTCGAGAACGCCTATGCCATGGTGCCAAAAGACGCCGACGATCCGGAAGGCGCGCAGGTCCGCCATGAGTTCGATGCGATGTGGCTATCTTCCTTGACGGACTCAACCCTGAAGGGCAAGCCTGACAATGAATCCGTTGACGTCACATCGCGGCTCCGGACGGTGAACGACATCCTTGAGATTACGACCAAGCCGATTATCTATGATGGGGACTCTGGAGGGCTTCCCGAACACTTCACCTTCCTTGTTCGCTCGCTGGAACGTCTCGGGGTCTCGGCCGTCATCATCGAAGACAAGATCGGTCTCAAGCAGAACTCGCTCTTCGAGACCGGCAACGTGCAGCGGCAGGCGACGGTGGAGGATCAGTGCCACAAGATTAAAGTCGGGAAACAGGCGCAGGTCACAGAGGACTTCATGATTGTGGCGCGCTGCGAGTCGCTGATCGCGGGCAAGGGCGAGGATGACGCCATCATGCGGTGCAAAGCCTATTGCGAGGCTGGAGCCGATGGCATCATGATTCACTCCAAGGCCAAGACGCCGGAGGAAATCGTTTCGTTTGTAAGACGATTCCGTGAGCAGGTCTCGTCGGACAAGCCGATTGTCGTCGTGCCCTCGACCTATGCGCAGGTCACGGAGGATGAACTCGCAGGGATAGGCGTAAATGTGGTCATCTACGCAAATCAGCTGCTTCGCGCCGCATATCCCGCCATGCGGGCCTGCGCTGAGCGGATCCTGGCCTGCCGGCGCGCGCAGGAGGCTTCGGCGGAATACTGCATGCCCATCAGTGAGATCATCAATCTGATTTAACGTGTGACCATGTGCAAACTCTGGGTTAAGATGGCGGCCTCGCGTGCTTCAACGGCGCATCGCTCACTGATCGGGGCGGCATTTGCGTTGGGCATCACTTCCACGGGGGAATTCCACCGACATGAAATCTGAATACGATTCGATAATCTCACTCGGCGGCTTCTGCGGGGCCGCGTCGCAGATGCGCGCTCGCGGCCTGCGTCCGTGTTCCTATCCGCTTGACTGGGTGTTCATGGATGGCCCCGAGTCAATTGAGTGGCTTGCCACGGCTTTTGCCAATGGCTTTGCAGATTTCGCCCTGCGCGAGAACCTTGTCCCGATAGAGCGCGATGGTGTCGGCGGGCTCGCGCCGTTCAAATACAAAGATCTGGCAAGCGGATATTGCTTCATCCACCATTTTTGGCGGGCGATTGACGATGGTGATGGATACGCCGAGTTCTCCCTAACTATGCGTAGGCGCATCAAGCGCATGCTCTCTTGTTTTTCGCCAGGCAAGTCTGCGCTGCTAATCCTCGCCACAATCTTTCCATTTGAGCGAGCGCTGGCAGAGAAGCTTCTTTGTGCCATTCGCGAGATGTTCCCTAAAGCGGAAATCGATATGCACGTGATGCAGTTCAATGTCGCGTTTGATTCTCCGCAGGTGGAAAGCGAACGGTGGCCGGATGGTGCGCCATTCACAGGCGGACGCTACCGCCGGGCCAACGGGGCCTATGACCTCAGCCGCACATCGGCGGAGTGGTCGTTTCTCGACGGCATCTCACTACGGGGCTACGAAGTTCCCAAGCCGCACTGGCTGTCTAAGCTATACATGAAGCTATGGAAAAGACTTTCCAAGCGATTGCGCAACGACGGGTACGGGGTGCTTGGCATCCGTTTCCGACACTGAGGCGTGTATGTCAAGGAACCTTTTCATATGGTCGACTAAACGTGTACGGCGGCTCATCCGCGAAGCTACGGGCGTGGAACTGCCGACGGGACGACTGCGGCTCTCGCGTGACTGCTCATTCGAGGGTCCGTGCAGACTGACAGCCGACATCGACTTCAAGTCGCCAGTGTCCTTTGGAGCGTTCTCGAGCATTGATGGCGTGCGTGAAACCGGCGTCGTGCGAAACGTGTCCATCGGACGCTACACGTCCATAGGCCGACACGTGGAGATAGGTCTCACGGATCATCCAACCACATGGCTTTCCACGACGGCACGGCAATACAACCCGCACTACCTTGGCTGGAACAAGTGGACGAGGAAGACCGTATGCACTTGCCCCCATAAAATCTCCCGTCAGGTGACAATCGGCAATGACGTGTGGATAGGTGACCATGCAACGATCATAGGCGGCGTGACGATTGGGGACGGGGCGGTAGTGGCGGCCGGTGCCGTGGTGACAAAAGAAGTGCCGCCCTATGCCATCGTCGGAGGGGTGCCGGCCCGCGTCATCAAGTTCAGGTTCGATGCGGAAACAATCCGTGATATCAGCCAGTTGGAATGGTGGCGGCACGACATTGCGGACTTTGGGATCGTTGACTGGGCAAACGCCCCATCGGCAGTCGCGAGTCTCAGGGAGCGGATCAAGTCCGTTCCCCTGTATGCGCCAGAGCGCGTAAACTGCGCCGCGCTTACGCCATATGGATTCTGGCGTCTCTTCCACTTCGAGATTGGGCGGCATGCCATTAGGATAAAGCTTTTCGGGGTCTGGGTGGCACACATAATCAGGAGATAGCATATATGGCAATAATCAACTTCATCATCTGGCTCATAACGGTGCCGATCATGACTGGCAAACTGCGCGGGTTTCTCCGCTCGCGCATGAAGTCGTTCTTCCGTTCGATCCCTGCTCGACGCAAGTGCAAGCGCATTGGGAAGAATCTTCGCTGCGGCGGTCTTGTCCGACTCACGCGCAAGACGGAAATCGGCGACGATGTCGCGCTGCAAGGTGTCTGGGCAAGCGGCAATGGTCGACTCGTTTTCGGGAGCCACATCGCTTGCGGCGACCAGTTGCGCATATTCACCCGAAACCACAACTATGAGAGCACAAGACTCCCTTTCGACTCTACCTACGTAGCCAAGGATGTGTTCGTCGACGACTATGTGTGGATTGGAGCGCAGGTCATTTTGCTACCTGGCACACACATCCACGAAGGAGCGATCATACAGGCCGGAAGCGTAGTCCACGGCGACATCCCGGCCTGCGCCATCGCGGGCGGAAATCCCGCGAAGGTGTTCGCGCACCGCGACATTGAACGCTTCAACAGGTTGAAGGCTGAATACGAGGCGGGGCGGCTCTAACGCCTCGCGAATCTCCGTATGAAGATCGCAATCTACAAGGATACGCTCGCGAACAACCGGGGGGCGGATGTCGCGGTGAGGAATCTTGCCGCCGGATTGTCGGAACGCGGGCATGGCGTGACGCTTTTCGAGAAGGACGAATTGCGCGAGAAGGCGCTTGGCGGATACGATGTGATGGTCGCCGCCGGGACGAATGAACTGCTTGACCTCGCCGAGATGGACGCTCTTCCGCCAATCGTCATGCAGTTCCACACGGATCCCGCCTACCAGTTCCGCCACTGGATCAAGAAGTGGCGCAGGAATCGCGCCATCAAGAACGCAATGAGAAAGTGCGCCGCGATACAGGTGCTGCGCGATGAACACGTGCCGTTCGTGTCGAGAATCGCACCCGATGTCCCTGTCTCCGTAATCGGCAACTGGTCAGAACATGGCGCAACGGAAGCCGCCCCGCCTACTGCGCATTTCGCGGGAGAGCCCGCCTCCGCCACAGCCGCAACAAGTTGCGGCCATCCCGTACAACACACGACGACGAGGGCGTCGTCGCTACGACACCGGTGCGTGGAGACAAAACTACCATCTACCAACTACCATCTACCATCTAAATGCAATCGTAGATCGGAAATCGAAAAATCGAAAATAGACAATCCCACCACCATCCTCTACCCTGCGGCCATCAACAAGGACAAGAATCAGCGACTGCTGGTGGAGGCCTTCCGCTTGATCGCGGACGATTTTCCGGAATGGGAGGTGCGCCTCTACGGCAAAGGCAAGCCCAACTTCAAGCCGCATCCGAGAGTGCATCTCATGGGCTTCGCCGACCTTGCGAGACCGTTCGCGGAATGCGCGTTCGTCGCATTCCCGTCAAAGACAGAAGGCTTTCCGCTGACGATCGCCGATGCGGCGGCATTCGGCAAGCCGGCCGTGATGATCCACGACTGGATTGGCACGTGCGCCGCAGGGGGCGGAATCGTGACCGCACCGAACATAAGGGCTTTTGCGGAAGGGTTGCGCACAATGATGTCCAATGCCGCCATGCGCCTAAAGATGGGCGGAGCGGCAAGAGCATACTGCTCGCAGCGGCATTCACGCACAAAGATACTTGATCTGTGGGAAACGCTGCTTCAAAACGTGGGATGTGGATTATAGACCATTCTCGGTCGAGCGGGAGCTCGACCCTCCGCAAGGGGCCGATTCGCCCGTGCAACACACGCCGACGAGGGCGTCGTCGCTACGAAGAACGGCGCGTGGGGACTCGCACCTCCCTCCGTAAAGCAGAATCAATCAATGCCCAAATCCCCAAATGCAATCGTAAATCGCAAATCGAAAATCGCAAATTCTCCAATGCATCGGCACACATTGCCTCCTGCGCCTAAAGAATTTGCGGCATGGATATCGACGGATTTGTACCATAGACAGACCAAAGGTCATCGGCCATGCCGATATCCTTTGCCGTTCAAAGAAGATGCGGCCGTTCAAAGGTGTCCAGTTTCATGATGAAGCAGATGGCACAAGCCCGAACGCCGAAAGGCGGGCGAAAGCCGCATCGATCTGCCGTTGCGTGAACATCCGCTTGCGCTCGCTCCACGAATGGACGAGTTCACAGGCCCGCTCGGCGGTGTCCGCCCCTTCTCGGTCGCAAACCCAATGCGTTGTGGCCAGCAGTTCCATTCCCGCATCGGACTCGTACCCGTCTGTCAATTCGCCAACGCGAGAGATCCGCCCGACCGTTTCGGGATAGTTCTGCAAAAACTTCTCGGCGTCATCGCATACCTGAGGGACAAGGTGCAGTTCCTGATAAGGACGCTGCCCATCATCAAGGTATCCGTACAGGATATGCCCTTCAGTCCTTCTGAGCACGAATTTGAGGTTTTCCGCAAACGGACCGTAGGGGGCCTTGACGTACCTAAGGCTCAAATCCTCCCCAACGACCTGCATGAAGTACATGAGCTTGTGTACCTTGAGCAGTGTCAGCACGGGATCCAATGCACTTTTCAAGTAGCCCCGCGAAAGCAGGGCAAGCGCGGCCCCGCCACGCTTCATTTCATAGGCGGCGGTATTACGGACGGGGCGTATGTCGCGGCTCGCGTCTGGCTCGTAGACGCACACGGACACGTCCGCCAGCGGCATCAACTTTTCCCATATGAGGCTTTTCACCATGGTCCAGTCAAGCCCCCCAAGGCCACAGCCGAGCGGTGGCATCACGATGGACTTGATGCCCCTTTCCTCTACGACACGGCGAAGGTCATCAAGCCCCAAACTGATATCCTCGATTCGGCTAGCACCGCGCCAATGTCGTTTCGTGGGGAAGTTTATCAGCCAGCGCGGCCCGATCATGTTGCCAGTGTCGAAGACGAACATTTTCCCCGGAACGACCTCACTCCTGTCGCAGGCATCCTTATAAGCCCTGAAGTTCGCGGGGTAGCGTTCCTTGAACTGCAGCGCGACGCCCCGTCCCATGATCCCGACGCAATTGACGGTGTTGACGAAAGCCTCGCCATCGGACGAAAACATATCCCCTGTCCTGAACTCGATCATCAGATGCCCCCTTTCAGTAGTACCATTGCGGAACCACGGCAATCTCTACGGTCTCCAGCAATCCTCGGAGCTTCAACAGTTGCCCAACCATGGTCGCGACAGCTCTGTTCTTAACGCCGATCTTCCCCACAAGGGAAATCGGCACCCGGCCCTCGACCAAGAATTCGGCCTGCTTGCGGTCGGTTACATCAGTCCAATGTGTCGCGCCTATCGCATCCCAGTCCAGGCGATTCAACGCATCAATGTTTCCATAGGCGGTGAAATAATCGGTGGCGGCCGACACATCCGTCACATAGTACCGAAACCCGACGGATTCAGCCCAGTCCGCAACCTTCAGTGGATCAAATTCCAAATGTATAATTGGATCCTGTCCGCCCCTATACGCAAGCTGGGGATGATTTCGTTGAGAAATGACGTAAAGCATTACAGAACGTGGACAGTAGTAGAACGGCACGCATTCGCCGACCTTAAGCCCTGCGCCAAGCGGCTTCTCCGCCCTGCGATGCTTGGTGTGGGCAAATCCGATCATGGTGCCGGGCTTTTTCATGCCCGTGACATTCGAATCGGAATAGATAAACCCATCCTTCAAAATCGCGTCCAGCCTATCCACATGAATGATGTGGTAGATTCTTGGCTGGACAGGAGTCGGCGATCTTGGACGAAATACGGGCATATTTGAAATCACATTTTTGACGTCATTGTACCACAACTAGGAAGTCTGCGCCAGTAGCGGGAAGTCCTTTCGATTTACGCTTTTTCGGTTTGCGATTGCATCGTCGCAGTCCATGATCTGTCGCAACAGATTCGCCCGCGCCGCAGGCGTCGGATTGCCCGAGCGAAGCGAACCCGTATGGCCGCAAGGGGCCGATTCGCCCGTGCAACACACGACGACGAGGGCGTCGTCGCTACGACAGTTGGTAGTTGGTAGATGGTAGTTGATAGTACAATCTTCTCAACCACTCAACTTCAGAGTGCTCCGCCGATGAGGGACCCGAACGTGCTGATCGGAGTAGTGTCGCGATAGTTGTCCACGATCTGGCGCACGTCCTTCAGCAACGCCGTCACTTCGTCATACAGCTTCGGGTCTGCGGACAGCTTCCCCAGAGTACCCTCCCCGCGTTCCATTCGCGATGCGACCTTTGCGAGGTCTCCAGACGCGGCGGCAAGCCTTTCAACAAGCGCGGAGGTGTCCGCCGCAAGTTTTTCGTCACTGGCAAGCTTCGCGAAAAGCCCGTTGCCGTCCCTCAACTTCCCCGTCACGTCGCGGATGTTTGCGATGGATGCCTTGAGGTCGTCGTATACCGCCTCGTCGCTGGAGAGGAGCTTGCCCACCGTTCCTTCGCCGCGCTCAAGCCGGGTCGATATGGACTTCGCCGCCGCCGCGGTATCCTTCAGGTCGTTGTAGAGCGTATCGTCCGGAGAGAGCAGTTTGCCAAGCATTCCCTCGCCTCGCTCAAGCCGGGCCGAGATTGCCTTTGCGGACGCGGCGGTATCCTTCAGGTCGCGATAGATCGTCTCATCCGACGAAAGCAGCTTGCCGACGGTCCCCTCCCCACGCTCTATGCGGGACACGACAGAGTTGAGCTTCTCCGCGACGGCCTCTACGTTCGTGATGATGCCCCTTACGCCGCCATCGGCGGCAATCTCGCCCACGCTTCTCGCTATACGCCCGAGATCACGCATCCAATCCATCGGCGGCTCGCCGCGAAAGACCGTAGTCTCAAGCGGCAGCGGATTGCCGGCGCCCTCCTCCATGAGGAGATAGCTCCCGCCAAGCAGAGACATGGACGCGACAGATATGCGGTATCCATCGCGCAGCACGACATCCGAGGCGACCCTCACGGTCATTGTTACGTTCGTCCCGGCAAGGTCGATGCTGTCTATCACGCCAACCTTCATGCCGCGATACATCACGCTGTCGCGTTCCTTCAGACCGCCGACATCCGCGAACTCTATCTTCACGGGCACCTTCGTGCGCCCGACAAGTATGTCCACGCCAGATATCACGATGGTGAAGTAGCCGAGCAGCGCAAGCACCGCCGCCATGAAGATTCCCACGATCGTTTCTGAAAAGACTTCGTTTTTCTTCTTCATATCTCTCCTTTGCCCGCAGACACGAACTCGCGCACCTCCGGGATGTCCGACGCGACAAACTCCGCCGGCGTGGCGGCCAGCACCACGTGGCCGTTGTCAAGCATCAGTATGCGGTCCGCAATGGCGCAGGCCCCGGCGAGGTCGTGCGTGACCACAAGGCTCGTAATCCCCTGCTCCGCATTCAGCCGCTTTATGAGCCGGCAGATCGTCCGGGACGTGACGGGATCCAGCCCGGAAGTCGGCTCGTCGTACAGGACCGCATCCGCATTGCTCACTATCGCGCGCGCGAGCCCCGCCCGCTTGACCATGCCGCCCGATATCTCCGACGGATACTTGTCGGCCGAATCCTCCATCCCTACGGCCCGCAAGGCATTTTCCACAAGCCTGCCTATCTCGTCGTCGCCAAGGCTGGTGGTCTCCCTCAGCGGCAGGGCGACGTTCTCGCGAACGGTGAGCCATGCGAGCAGCGCACCGCCCTGGAAAAGGTAGCCGATCCTCGCCCCGTCCTTCACGGTGACGGTCCCGGAATCCGGGGCGAGCAGACCCACGATGTGCTTTAGCGTCACCGACTTGCCCGTCCCCGAAGGCCCCACTATCGCCAATATCTCGCCGTCGGAGACCTCAAAGCTCACGCCGGCAAGCACCTGCTTGTCGCCAAAGCTCTTATGCACATTGTCAAACCGTATCATGGCGTCAGAAATCAAAGTAGAACAGGCGCGTGATCATGTACCCGAACATGAGTATGAGCAGGAACGACACGATCACGCTACGCTGCGTCGCCCGCCCGACGCCCACGGCGCCAAGCTTCGACTCGAACCCCTCGTGGCACGACACCGTGCATATCACGACCCCGAACACAGTCGCCTTCAGGAGCCCCGTGAAAAGATCCTTCGGCTCCGCTATGGACATCGCGCTCGCGATGTACTGCGCAAACGGGACATTTAGCTGGGTATACCCCACAAGCCCGCCGCCGATCACGCCAAGGATGCAGGCGTAGAACGCCAGTATCGGGCTCATGACGAGCAGCCCCACCATGCGTGGCGCGACAAGGTAGCGTATCGGCGGGATGGACATTATCTCAAGCGCGGCCACCTCGTCGTCAACCGTCATGGTGCCCAGCTCCGCCGCCATTGCGGAACCCACGCAGGCGGAGAGGCATATCCCGGTGACGAACGGCCCCATTTCGCGTATGAGGGTGATCATCACGGCCGCGCCAAGGTACATCTCCTGGTTGAACTTGCTGAGGGCCAACCCGACCTGCAGCCCCAGTATCATCCCCGTGAACAGCCCTACCACCGTGATGACCGGAAGCGTGCGTATGCCGGTGGAGTACAGGTGAAACAGCATAGACCTGCGCGCATCGCCATTGGCCAGCACGTGAGGCAAATAGGCAAACGCCTCCACCATCAGCCGCCCGGCACGACCGGTGCGGGAGAAGATGTTCGATCCATTGTCGTCTGTCGAGATTTTCATCGATGTCGGCGTATTATACCAAATTTTAGCGACTCCACGTCCGGCGCGTTTCTGATATAATACGCGGCATGAAACGAACCTCACTCCCGCTTGCGGCGATTGCGCTTGCCCTGCTTGCCGGATGCTATAGCATGGACATTGCGACCACCGAATCCCTCAAGGGTTCCGCGCCCGCTCCAGACGAAGGCAAGCCCATGGAGCACGTCGTCGTCTCCAACTATGGCTGGTATCTGTTCGACATGATCCCCTTGGTGTGCGGCAACGCCACGCCCGGCGCCTCCTTCCCGTGGAAATTCTTCTCGGACCAGGTGTCGCCCGAACTCCTTCACGACCGGATGATGGCGCACGCCGCCGCAATCCATGCGGACGCGAAAGACCTGGTGTTCTTCCGCGACGAAAGGGTACTCTTCAACGTGCCCGGCCTGAACTTCCAGATTCCGATCCCCTACGTGTTCACCTACCACGAAATGCAGTTCTCGGCCGTGCTGACGCAAAGGGGAGCGCCATCCATGCCCGACAGCGCCAAGAAGAGGAAAGCCGTAGAGGAAATGAACCTGCTTCTCGAAAGACTCAACCCGGAGGTCGGCAGATGAGACGACTTTTCGCCGCAATGGCCTTGATCGCCTGCGCAGGATGTGCAACAGTGCATTCCGTCGACAACTACCATGGCATGGGGGCTGAAAATGGAGAGACCCCCGTCGAGACGGTTGAGATAGAGAACACAGGATGGCTCCTGTTCAAGTTCATACCGCTCGGCAGCGGAAATCCGCTCGCCCCGAACAGGTGCTCGAGCAAACTTTTCCAGAATACGGTCACCCTCCAGAACAACCTTGAGATGCTTGAGGACGAGATGGAGCGGGTGAACGCAAGCCGGGTGCTGAACCTGACGAGCCGCAAGACAGACGAGAGCGTGTTTTGGATCCTGCTTACGCGCAGGGCTTAC
>SAMEA104315424__coassemble_813_pt1 | contig 17866 bp, 24 predicted proteins | sample SAMEA104315424__metabat2_low_PE_034 | metagenome-assembled genome bin SAMEA104315424 (sample SAMEA104315424) | gut metagenome | biome: Monkey gut; feature: monkey-associated habitat; material: faeces | place: China | collected 2013 | reverse complement strand
CTCAAGAATGCCTTTCTCCGGCTAAGTCCGACCCACACTTATACCCGAAGCCTCAGAAAAGTGGACGCTTCGTAAACTTGCCGAAAATGAGGGCGTGTCGCATATCCGGGTTTGGCAGCTTGTCCGAAGTACGCGAAGCAATCTGACAAAGGTTTACAAGGCGATGCTAAAAGGCGACGAAGAAAGGTAAGGCGTTGTGATCCTTTCATGCTGAAAATCCTATCCGGTTTGTCTTGTTCCCATCCTTCTTGAGCGCACACTCTTCCTTGAGTGCCGCGATGCGGTCGAGATTCGTCTGCTCGTCAGCGAGGTAGAACTGTTCCTGACGGACGGTGCGGAAGTCTCCGGGCGTGAGGTTCTGGATTGTGCTGAGTTCTGCAAACTCTTCATCGGTCAGTTCGGTCTTGAACATTTTCTCGAAGAAGATTCTCTTTCCATCATCGTCAAGATAATCGAATTCAAGCTTGAATGTGAAACGGCGCATGATGGCCGGATCGAGATTCTTGCGGAAGTTCGTTGCAGCGATCATGACGCCATCGAAGTCCTCCATCTGCTGAAGGAGCTCATTGACCTGGGACACTTCCCAGCTGGCGTGAGCATTCTCGCGTTCCTGTACAAGCCCGTCTATCTCATCGAAGAAGAGAATCGCGTGCTCGGCTTCAGCACGGGAGAAAGCGGCGGCAATGTTCTCCTCCGTGCCGCCGACCCACTTGGAGAGAATGTCGCTTCCCTTCATGACGAGGACTTTCCGATCAAGAACCTTTCCGAGGTACTTGACGAACTCCGTCTTGCCCGTTCCGGGTGCCCCGAACATCAGTATGTTCATCCGAGGCTTGTCCTCGCCAGACTCGTTGAAGTCCGTGTCAAGGTAGTTGCGTACGGATTTCACGATCTTTTCAGGCCCAATCTTCCCCTTGATGTTCAGCCCATCAAGCGAATAGTCCTTCGCAGGGAGAAAGCGATTTGAATCCTTGATTCCCATCAGCTTGCAGTGAGGCTTCATCAGCTTGGCGATAAGTTCCTCGACCTGCTCCTTTCTCGGAGCCATTTTCTTGACGTTGTCAAGCACGGTCGCGATTCCGCCGGCACTCGTCTCATACTTCGACGCGTAGGTGTCAATCTTCTCCGGGGGAATAAGGTCGTCCATTCCGTGTTTCTTGACGATATTCCTCCAGATGGAAACACGCTGGGTCGTGTTCATTCTCTCGAAGCAAATCGAGTAGTCGAACCTTCTGCGGACCGACTCGTCCATAGCCCGAGCCGGAGCGTTCGATATCCAGATTGCCGGGAACTTCATCTCGTCGAGAATGGAGTTCATTATGCCTTTCTCGGTGGACTTGCCACCGCCCATCTCAAAACCAAAAATGCTAAAGCCGCAGGAGCTTCCGCGCAGGAGTTCGTCGGCTTCGTCGACGATCATAATGCTCTCGTTCGGATCCTCGTGATCGTTGGCGATCTGAATTCCGATCATGCGGGCCTCGGACTTCATGTTCTTCCCGTCCTCGTCTCCTTGCTTGATTTCGTAGGCGACACGTCCGATCTCTCTCGCCAAAGTCTTGGCAAAACTCGTCTTGCCCGTTCCGGGCTGTCCGTAAAAGAGGATGTTGCACCTTCCCTTGCCGGCGGAAAGCATCTGCTTGATGATCTCGCCATCCTTGCTGGAAAGATCGCCATAAAAATCCCAAGGAAGAACCTCTTCATCTTCGCACTTCTTGTAGAAACGCCGCTCAAGTGCATCGGCCTCCGTTCCATCCATGTATCCGCCGATGGCGCGGCAGTTGAAATCCCAGTCGTTATCGAGAAGATCGAATTTGCGAAGTCTTCCCTTTGCCGTCATCACCTTTGCCACCTCTCCGTATGAGCGGTCCAAGGCCATTGCGTAGTAAAGTGGCTTCTCCCTGTCATCAATCCTGCATGGCCAGTCAAAGCACGTCTGGCTCTTCACATAAGCGAGAATAAGGATCTCGCTTTCAAGATCGGTCAGCTTCATTAGACGCTTGATGTCCTTGAAGCGTTTTTCCAGGGGCTCGACACCTTTTACTGGATTGTCCGCCAGCATGTAGTCCTTGATGCTTTCAAGGACGACGCGAGACTTCTCGCGGGCGCGCTCATTGTTCCAAAGGCACTGGAAGATGTCATCAAGGGGATCGGTAAGGTCAAGCCGGTTCCTCCGCGAGCTGGACTTCTGCATCTCATTGATTTCTGTCGAGGTGAAGGCTGCTTCAATGAGCTCTACCGCCTTGTCGTGATCGAAGCAGTTACGAATGATGTCGAAGAAATCGTCATCTGTGACGTTGCTTCGATAGTTCTGAACCATGTTGCCCCAATAAGCCAGGAGCTTGTTCAGGAGAAACGACTGCGGAACCTGTTTGAATTTTGCCATAGTTTGTTGCCTTGAGTAGTAAGTTGGATTAGAGAACCTTGTCTACGATGCCCCACTTTTGTGCTTCTGTCGCAGACATGAAATGGTCGCGGTCGGTGTCTTTAGTCACCTCGTCCAGCGTCTTGCCGGAACCATCCGCGAGAATCTGATTGAGAATCTTTTTTAGGCGGAGAATTTCGTTTGCGGTAATCTCAATGTCTGAAGCCTTACCTTCTGCACCGCCCCACGGCTGGTGGATCATTATGCGAGCATTCGGAAGAGAGTGGCGTCTGCCTTTCTCACCTGCGGAAAGGAGAATAGCGCCCATCGATGCGGCTTGTCCCACACAATAAGTAGCAACTGGGCACTTCACCATCTTCATCGTATCAAGAATCGCGAGTCCGGCGGTAACTGAGCCGCCCGGAGAGTTGATGTACATCGAGATCTCCTTTTTGTCATCCTCTGCCTGCAGAAAGAGAAGTTGGGCGACAATTGCGTTTGCCATCCCATCCTCAATCTCTCCAGACACGAACACGATTCTGTCCTTAAGCAGGCGAGAGTAGATGTCGTAGGCGCGTTCACCAGAACCGCTCTTTTCAACGACCATTGGAATTAGCATATTGTTGAGCATTTCGCTTTCCTTTACACAAATACAAGCGTGTGGAGAAACGCAATCTTACCTCAGATCAGTTCATGTCACTGAAGAATTCTTCGGCGGACATCATCTCTGAATCGTCGTTTATACAGACGCCTGGGGTGACATCCTGAGATGAGCTGTCCTCATCCTCATGGGCTGTTTTCTCGGCAGCAGTCTTGCCGTTTTTGATTAGTTCGACCGCCTCGTCATGGGATACGCCACGGAGGCGCATCACCATCTTGATTTTCGTTTCGTTGAACAGTTCATCATTTTCCATTTCTATTCTCCTGTTTGTCATACACACATGAAAGCGCCAGTAGTGGAAGCATCTTACTTCATTGTGATGGTGACGCTGAAACTTGATCGGATTCTCGCTCGGCAGTTGAGTGTTATGCATCCAAGCGGTAAGATATGCATTTCTTATCCGTTCCTATTTTAGAAAGGAAAAGAAAATTGTGATTAGAGTCGTAGGAAAAAGAGGTAAAGGAAGCTTTGAATCGCAGCTTGATGAGGCTGCGAAAGAGTTGGAGTTCGTGCGGATCGACTGCACGTCCGGGAATCCCGATCCGGTGATGAGAGAGGGGCTTTCGCCTTTCTACCTTGGTCCGGTGGAGTGCTACGACGGCCTCGTGTCGCAGACATTTGAGTACGCCTGGCAGTGCGCGAAAGTGTATCCGTGGACTCAGGGTGCCGATGGGAACCCAAATGCGAACTACTTCGCCTGGAGGGACGAGATGTGGGCTATGAAGGGGTTCGGAGATAAAATGTCGATCCGTTTCCCTGTTGGGAAGAAGAATGTCGGGAAGTGCCTTTACTCCTGGTGGAAGGTTGATGGGGAGTTTAAGCCGCTTGATTACATCCCGGCCCGGAAGGCGATCTATATCCCGCTTTATGCTAAGGCGGTTGTGAAGACGGAGGCGTATCGTCGCCTTGTGGAACTTCGCGATTCCGGGAAGAACCTCCTGCTGATCGACTTTGACGGCTACAACATCCATCATCCGAAATACAACTTCACCTACAACGACGCCATCCACTGCAAGTGGCTGAAAATGGGTCACTGCTTCGTCCTCGCCATGCTGCTGGAAGGGTTGATAAACGTTGATGAAAAAGGGGTGGTGACGTATGCCGACGGCTTGATGGACGATCCGCACCGCACGTATTCAAAGGACCTCCGCCAGTTGACTGAAGAGCAGAAGCTCGAACGCGGTGCGGCAACGGCGGGTGTGACGCTTGAGGAGTGGGCGGCGCTTTCGCCTACAGACCGCACCTTGCTGCGCATCGCGGCGCAGAAGAAGAATGCCTATGCTCGCGGCTTCACAAAGGCGGGCTGGAAACGTCTTCCGATGGCTGAGAAGTTCGCGATCCTGCGCGGAGAGCGCTAAGGCTGCGAAATTATGGTACAATGCTTGTGCAAAACAAAGGAGAGATGAAAATGACGACGAAAGAGTATCTTGAGCAGTATAGAGAAGACAGCCCTGAATGGCTGAAGGCATATCAGAAGGGGAAATCAAGGCCGCTTGCCGATTTCCTCAAGTCGCGCATTGTGTACTATCCGGGGTCGGGAATTGACGGGGATCCTGTGGAGGTGTTTGGTGCGAGTCACAGCGCGCATTGCTTTGTCTATGCCGACTACTGGCTACCGAAGGACGAACTGACAAAGGAACTGCACACACACGGATTTAGGGGTTATGACATTCTCGACGAGGTCTCTTTCTCGGAGCGCGAGGTCATGGACGCGATTCCGTGGCGCAGGCACTTCTTGTCGGAAGAAGAGATGCGGGCGGCGGCGAATGGTGCGGCAGAGATGCGGCAAGTCAACCATCCTTCGCCGTACGCGCTGCTGACTATCCTTGAAAGAAAGCCGAATTTTGGCGACGACCACGGGCCAGAGCGCTTGGCGATACTCTTTCTTGGCGCGGACGGCATCGCGACGTACGAGGCGATCTTCGCGAACGGGAATGCGCCGCAGTTCTTCGGATTCCTTCTTCAGGATCATGGATGGGGCGGCAACTACGACCGCTTCGGCAGAGGCGGCCTCCTTGAAAAGATCATGACTCGCTCCAAGGTGTTTCCGCATTTTGTCCTCACGGCACATGACAGGCCCTACGACGAGTATGCGAAAGTTGAATGGACGGAGCCAGCTGGTTCAAGAGGTCGTTGCCTGTTCTTCAATGTGGACATGGGCTGTCAGCCGCCCTGGGCTCCGACGGATGACATTCCCAAGATGTCCGCAGAGGAATTCTTTGAGCTGGAAGGAGATTACCAAGCATGATGCGTACATATACCATCGAATTGCTGAAGAAGGTACCGATTGCTGAGACGGACGAAGCAAAGTGGCTTGTTGATACGGGGTGCCCTTTCTCCTATCCAAATCACATTGTGACAATAGGAGAAACCATGGCTTCGTTTCTCGGCACCCCTAGTTTGCGGATGCTGGGGCTGGATAAACTTGGTTCGTACATCTTGGTTGACTACCCCAAAGGCATCATCATTTGTTCCGATGAGCCGATTCCTTTTGAAGGGACTTCGGTTCCGCTAATGAATGGGACGTATAATCGCCCGTATGTTAGAATGTCTGTGGCAGGGAGAGAGGTGGAAGCCTATCTTGACACTGGCGCGGCGATTTCCTATCTCAAAGGATTGGATATGACAAAGTGGCCGTCTGCTGGAGAGAAGGATGAATGCAACCAGAATGGCGACCGGTGGTCAACTGATACGGTTGTCGTCCCAGCGAGTATCGATGGACTTCCCTTTGAGGTGGAATTCGGCGACGAAAAGAAAAACGCCATGTTCCAAATGGCGGTTGACAAGGACGCTGTAATCGGCTACGATTTCTTCAAGTCATTTACCGTGCTCCTAAACCGGCGGGAGATGCGGTTGTTATTCAAACCGGCAGGGAAGTAACATCGAAAGAAGGAGATGGAGAAGGTGGATAGAGAAAGAATGTTGTTCTGCCCCGATCTGGGGGAAAGGTTGACAACGCAAGAGATGGCGACCTTTTTGGCTGAGAATGTATTTGGGAAGCCCGGATTCAAGGACTTGTTAAAAGCGCGGTATGATCAGATGGGTGAGTTGTTCAGAAATGCCCACTATGATGATTCTCGTTGGAATTTGAAGGAGACATTTTCTGATTGCAAGAATAAACCTGATCCCGATAAAATGGATGCGAGATTGGTCGTACCTAAAAGTAGGTTGGAAAATGCACCTACAAATGTAACTAGATTATTTGACTACGATAATTTCGGGCACGATATGCCAGTATGGGTGACATACAACAATGATCCTAGGGCTAAGCGGGTGATGATTGTTTCGCAGGATCCTTTACGTGGTACAGAAACAAGCTACGACGAAAAGAATAGGTTGTATATCTCGACACCGTTTGGTATCCATAGCCGTGATTTTGAAAAATATGGTATGGATTCGCGGGTTCAAGATATGATGAACATGTTTCTGAAGGCCGATATTTGTGTTTGTCTTACGGATTATATGAAGTTTTACGCTAAGAACAGGGACGAGAAAAAGAGGGCCAAGTCATTTGTTTTGAAAAAAATTAAAGATTATAAGGGACTGTTTAGTAGGGCATTGAGCCGAGAGATCGGAATGGTGACCCCCGATTTGATGATTGTACTTGGATGTGAATTACGAAAAAAGAATATTACCGACACTTCTCTTGTCAATACGCATCCAGCTTCAGATGGGTTTGATGTACAACATGTTAAGTTTGAAGTAAAAGATAGTAATGATAGTCCAATAGTTAAAGATCAGGCTGTGATTACAGCATACCATCCTTCTGGTGCTTGTGGGAGGGCAACACCCATCATTCGAAAGTTGGTTCAGCGGAAAGTTGGAGGAGATGTGGAACATCCAATCAAAAAGTACTATGAATTGATAGCAGAGGAGGCTTGCAATTATCTTTCTGGTCACCGATAATAACCAAGCTTGATTGCCGTTGATATAATTGTGGTTATGTAAATCCCGGAAAGAAAATCAAAATGATAATCGTGGAATGGTCAGGCAGGATGGTTACGCTGTACACGGACACTAAAATCCAGTTCCGTCAGATCAACGTGCCTCACAATGCGGTAGGCGTGCAGGTGAGCGGCGACAGCCGTACCGATGCCATGGTGTCGATCGCCATGGACAACGGCCGTACCTGGCTCTACAAGTCAAGCGGCACTCTGGTCCGCCAGTAGAATTCGCCGGTGCCATGCCCGTGGACCGGTTTCGCCGGTTCCGGGCGTGGCACCATCACTCAAGGAGTCGTGTACTTGAAAAAGTGGACGGTGTTGATCAGGGGAGTCGGCTCGCGTGACGTCGAGGCGAAGGACATTGACGGCGCGTATGCCGCTGCGATGGATGAGTTCGGTTGCAAGCTCGATGACATTCTGGCGGTTCTCAGCCATGCGCCGATTAACGTAAAGGGGAGCAAATGATAGGCGCGATTATCGGTGACATCGTCGGGTCGAGGTTCGAGTTCGACGAGAACAACATCAAGACGAAGGACTTTGAGTTCTTCCACGAAGACTGTGAGTGGACCGACGATTCGCTCATGACCGTCGCCGTTGCGGCGGCGCTCATGAAGTGGAGGGACGTAGGCGGCGACCTGCGGCAGATCGCCACGAAGGCAATGCGCGATTTCGCGCAGGCCATTCCCTGCGGCGGCTATGGCGGACGTTTTGTCGATTGGCTCTTCGGCGACGATCCACAGCCCTACAATTCGTGGGGCAACGGCTCGGCCATGCGCGTGGGCGCGTGCGGGTGGGTCGGGAATTCGCTTGACGAGGTGAAATCGCTTTCGCTTCAGGTGACGGACATCACGCACAACCATCCGGAAGGCATCAAGGGCGCGGAGGCGACGGCCGTTTCCATCTGGCTCGCGCGGCAAGGCTGGAAGATCCCCGAGATCCGCGCGCATGTCGTGGAGAACTACTACCCCATGGACTTCACGCTGGACGAGATACGCCCGACATACCACATGGACGAATCATGCCAAGGGTCGGTGCCGCAGGCTCTGGAGGCGTTCTTCGAGTCGACGTCCTTCAAGGACGCAATCCGCAACGCCGTATCCATCGGCGGCGATTCCGACACCATCGCCGCCGTCGCCGGTTCCGTCGCCGAGGCGTACTGGGGCGTGCCGAAGGAACTGGCGGCAAAGGCAGAATCCTACCTTGAGCCGGAAATGGTTGAGGTGCTCAAGAAATTCCAACTCCGCCATTACGGCAGCATCATAGACTGAAGGAGGCGGCATGACGACGGAGGAACGCAATCACTGAGTGGTGTGGTGAAATCTCTCGCCGCCGCTTCCCTGGATATAATAAGAAATGCAAATGAACGTAAGGATAAATGGGCAGCGCAGTTATCAATCTAGAAAGAAGCTAAGATATGATAAGAGTAGTTGGTAAAAGAGGTAAGGGATCCTTTGAGTCGCAGCTCGACGACGCGGCTAAAGGGAAGGAGTTCGTGCGGATCGACTGCACGTCCGGAAATCCCGATCAGGTGATGAGGAATGGGCTTTCGCCTTTCTACCTCGGCCCGGTGGAGTGCTATGACGGCCTCGTGTCGCAGACGTTCGAACGGGCCTGGCAGTGCGCGAAAGTGTATCCGTGGACTTTGGGTACGGATGGCAATCCGAATGCGCGCTATTTCGCCTGGAGGGACGAGATGTGGGCTATGAAGGGATTCGGAGACAAAATGTCGATTCGTTTCCCTGTTGGGAAGAAAAATGTCGGGAAGTGTCTGTATGCCTGGTGGAAGGTTGACAGCGCTTTCCAGAAGCTCGGCTACATTGAGGGCCGGAAGCACATCTATATCCCGCTTTATGCGAAGGCGGTTGTGAAGACGGAGGCGTATCGCCGCCTTGTCGAGCTGCGTGACTCGGGGAGGAACCTTATGTTGATAGACTTCGACGGCTACAACCCCTGGCATCCGCACTACGGCTTCGCCTCCTACAACGACGTCATCCACTGTCCGCTTCTGAAAATGGGACACGGATTCGTTCTTGCGATGCTGCTTGAAGGCGTCATCAAAATTGACGAAGGCGGCAATGTCATCTATGCGGACGGACTAATGAACGATCCACATAAGCTTTACAGTCCCGATCTGCGCAAGCTCACCGACGAGCAGAAGCTTGAACGAGCCGCGAAGGCGGCGGGCGTAACGCTTGAGGAGTGGACGGCTCTTTCGCCTGCCGACCGCACGCTTCTGCGTACTGCGGCTACGAAGGAGAATGTTTACGCGCGTGGGTTCACGAAAGCTGCCTGGAAGCGCCTTCCGATGGCCGAAAAGTTCGCGATCCTGCGCGGAGAGCGCTAAGAGCTTCGGAAAATTGTATAATGCAGGCGAAAGAGAGGGAGATCGCCTTGAAAGGGACTGGCAACATACGGCCAGGCGAAAAAATTCCCAGATGCCGTAAGGTCGGTAGATTGATGGCGTTCCCAATAGGGTGCAGAAGGCCATGAAGAAACAATGATAAAGTGGCCGGTATCGTAAAGAAAAAGGAAATGAGAGAGTTATGACCGAATGGAACGTTGACAAGGCGAAGGATGAAATCGCCAATGGCGGACGCTATGGCGCGAAGCGCGTCATGGAAGCGGTGTACAGGAACAACATCGATGTGTTCCGACACTGGGGCTATCGGCTGCCTGACGGACGACTGGTCGGCCTTGGCGACAGGAAAGCACTGCTCGTCGGTACGAAAGTCTATGTGAAGTCGTTCGACGTGAACGATGTGCCAGTCCAGGCGGAGCCAACCAAGACCGGCTGCGTCAATGCGGACTGCGTCGATGTCGCCGAGGCGATGTTGGACTCAGGACTCAGTCCTGCAATCTTGAACCTTGCCTCGCGCAGACGTCCGGGTGGAGGTTACGACAGGGGAATGAGCGCTCAGGAGGAGACGCTTTGCCGCCTTTCGACGCTGAGCCAGTCGCTCTACCAGTACTATGATCCGAAGTACAAGTGCGTCCAGGATGCGGAGGTGCCGCATCGGTTCAACGCCTACCCGCTGGACATCGACTTCGGCGGAATCTATTCGCCTAGCGTCATGTTCTTCCGAAAGAATCTTAAGGACGGGTATGCCTTTCGTGAAGTGCCTTTTGCCTGCGGCGTGATCACGGTCGCTGCGCTCAGCTTCCGCGAGCCAAACAACTACTGCAATGAGGAGCGGCAGTACATGGCCGGTGACGGCGGCTTTACGCCGGAGGGCGATGCGATACAGCTCAACAAGATCCGCAGCATCTACCGCATCGCCCTGAAGAACGGGCATGACAGCGTTGTCCTCGGCGCGTTTGGCTGCGGCGTGAACAAGCTGCCGTGCGGCGCGGTGGCTGACCAGTTTAACCGCGTCCTCGGCGAGCCGGAGTTCAAGGGCAAGTTCCGAGCAGTCGTCTTCGCGATCCTCGAAGGGCGAGGTAGCGTACGTCACCCAATCGAGGAAGAGGGGAAGTTCGCGCCGTTCTACGCGACTTTCGGCAGATGTACGAAAGTTCAGTGAAAGGACAAACATGAAAGTTGATACGGCAGCGAGGTTCCTCGCCGCCGCTTGCGTTGTAAGATAGATTGACAACCGCCGTATTTGTCAATGAACAGCAAACATAAGAAAGGAAAATCAAAATGGAAGACTATGAAGAAGAGAGAATGTTCACCTGCCTGACAGAGGAGGGCAATAGAGTAGACGGTGCCATAGAGGGGACAAAAGAACAAGTCCTTTCGTGGATGCAGAATGCGTTTCCGGGTCTCCGCAAATCGGAGGATCAGGAAGTTGATACGATATGGGCGTTCTTCCGCCCCGGAGAGGCTGAGACATATGAGACGCCCGATGGAAACAAGGTGTACCTTGCAGAGTCCTTCTTTGAAGTTGAGTCTGCAAGGGAATGATGAATGGCGTGAGTTACGCGGCGGCAACGTCGCGGACTTTTTCTTCAGATGGACGCAATTTTTTCGTAAGAAGGGGAGTTGTAGCTAAGTATTAGTGGTGTAAACCACAACTAAAGAAGGGAAAATACAATGAGTGAATTCAATTCGTGCCTGAGATCTGGGAAAGTATCCTTCGGGGATGACCTTCGTTCAGTCGCCGAAGTGACACATCTTTTCGGAGTGAAGGCCACTAAACTTCCGTATCACAACTGGTTCACCGTCCCCGGCAAGAAAAACACAATTGCCTGCCTTCTTTCCGAAAACGGTGGCGACTGATGGCAGAATTCGAGAAAGATTGGCCCGATGTGCGACAAGAGGGGCTGGAACGAGATTCTTGTCATCGAAGAGTTCAACAAGGACTCCGAGAAGACGGCCGCCCGCATCGCGGATGAGCTTGCCCGTCCGGTGACTCGCTATGTTTTCTGGCGTGAGGAGCGTGCGGGTGCCACTTGGTACAAGTCCTACGGGACATTCACCGTCGACGCGGACTCCACTCGTGCGACGCTTGGAACCGACAATCCTCGCGTTGTGTACCGCCGTATCTCGAAGACGGCGGAATGCCTGAAGGTCGAGGAAGTGAAGACAGCTTTCTCTGGCGATGAGTTCAAGGCTCTCGCCGGGAAGACGGTAGAATTCGATTTTATCGACGATCTCGCTGTCGTCGCCGAGGGAAAGGACAAGACTCCGGGTGGCGTGTCCGCAATGCCCGGCGACAAGTTCGTTGTGAAAGAGGCTACAAGCCAGGTTCTCCATGTCACCGCCTGTTCGGCTGAAGGAGAAGGCATCCTGCTTGCGGTTCCCCGCAGGGATTTTGAACTTGGCTACGCGCGAGTCCTTCCGTAAGGAAGAAACGCTTTGGCGATGCTGCGATTTCAAGTCGGTCGGCAGTTGTGGCTGCGAACGGCGCCTGCTCATTGTCTGGGGCGGGCGTAAATCATTCGGCACACTCACTTGCTGTCAAGTTTCGTTCAATGCCGCAACCGCCGACTGGCATGGTACTGAAAAGGAGGTAAATCATGATGATGTCAAAAGATCTTGAGAAGAAACTCGCAGGGAAGAAAATTCTCTGGAGGCCAACGTTTATTGATGTTTCTGGAACGAAACAATACGAAGACCTGCTTGTCGGGGATCGGAAGAAAGGTTTTGTGCCGGACATATGGGTCCGGACGGAGGACCGCCTACCCGAATCTGTAATTCCTGCCGACGGGACGGAGCTTACTTCTGACGACGAGAACGCTAAAATTCGCAGAGTCCGAATTGAGCATGTAAGGGAATATAGCCGGCTGGACGGGTTTACCGGCGTCCTGCACATGCCGACGGATCAGGCAAGGGGGCACATAGAACCTGATCTTGGCCGGGTGGTGGAATGTCGTGTTACGTGTGACACGCGTGACCGCGGCATAATAACTCGCACCGTCATCTTCGTTGTCGCAGAATCGCTTGAATTTGGGATGCAGTTCCTGATTCCCCATGACATTCGCGTAGCGGCGCTGTATCAAGAGGCCTACCATGTCGGTTTTAATGCATCTTATGTCGACGGCAGCTTCATGCGCAGAATTGCACGTATTCTTGGCGTCCGTTGGTATTACTCGGATTGGCAAGGTGTTCAGAATGTAGGCGATGGAAGTCATGGTGAAGTGGTTTTCCGGGCGTTCCCTTGCCTCAGGGATTTCTCAGATGTGGAGTTGTGTCCATTTCCTGACCTTGATGCTTCTCCTGATTCTGAAGTTTCCGATATGCATAACGTGAAATGCTACATCGTTGGTGCAACATTCAAGGAGGCCTCAGCTCTGACGCGAACTGTACAATAGGACAATGGCCCCTCACAAACTAAAAGGCGGAAGTATGATAAAGAAATATGACATAGACCTAAGAGGAGACGACGTGAAGGTGAAGTCCAGGCTCTGGTTCGGGCCGTGGCACTGCATCCTTCACGGCGTCTATACGATGGACGGCGCGCTCATCGGACTGTTTGACACCTACTCGCAGGTGATTGATTTTGTCCTTAAGGCCAGGCATCGCGTCATCAACATGCGCAGCCTGCTGCTTCAGGCTGCAGACGAATGCCGGCGGCTCAGGGAATTCTCGGCTTTTCTGTAGTCCGGGAGTAACTGAAAAAGGAGGTAAACCACGTGGAGTTGTGTCCATTCCCCGATCTTGGTGCTTCTCCTGATTCTGAAGTTTTCGATGACTTATTCAAGTGCAAGACGTTCACGTGCTGTTTCCGGATGAAAAGGTAATGTAAGATCACGAGCAAGGCGCTGTTGTCTAATTTAGAAAGGAAAATTAAAATGAAGCGATTCACATGCATAAATGACAGAGAAGAAATTGTTGATGGCGCCATCGAGGGGACAAAGGAGGAAGTCCTCGCCTGGATGAAGAAAACAATCCCCGGGCTGCGGGAACGTGGTGAAAGTGAGCTGATGACGGCTTTGGAGTTCTTTTATGAGGGAGAGATTACGGCATATAAAACAGCAGACGGGGAGAGTGTGTATCTTGCCGAGAGTGGTGAAAAGACGGGCAACAACGAAAAACAGTGACAAAGACAATTCTATTGTCGTCGCCTGATCAGCTGAGGGAGAGAACTTCCTTCCTGCGGCTCGCAAGGCGCTGAGCCGCATGGTAAACGATCTCTGTAAGATTTGGCGGTAGCTCATCTATTGTATGTAGTAGTTAGTTAATTAAATCAAAGGAGGTTAAGATGAGCATTCGTTGCAGCTGGAATACAGATCGCATCGCCGCAGCGAGCATGGCCGGGAAATCGCACGCGCCGCGCCGCATATACAAGAGGCCGCCGGTTCAAGTCATGAAGGAGAGCGATATTTACATCGGGGATTACGGCGAACAGGCATATTATGAATGGAAGCATCGCGAGGCCGAAATTGACGCGATGTGGGACAGCGGAAAATACGACGCCTCCGAGATCGCCAAGATGCGCGAAGACAGCCTCCATCAGATGAAGGCGGCAGGTGCCGCGCGCGGGAAAGGGATACCCGCCGCCCCTTGTCCCTATTCTCGTCCCTACGCTCCCGCGGCGTAACTTAGGCAGGTGATATAGATCAGCCATCGACGATTAAAAGGAGAGAACCAATGAAGAAGATTCTTGCGCTGTTTCTTTCGGCATTTGCGCTGGGGTGTTCCGAAAAGAAGGATGAGGTATTCACCCTTGAAGAGGCGAATATGTGTCTCCTTGAAAGCGACAAGCATGCCGTCATGGATGCTGTCGAGTTGATCAAGAAGGCGGAGTCGGAAGAGGACGAGGGGCAGTCCGCCGAATACTTCGAGAAAGCATACGGCCCGATACAGGAGCTGTATGCGAAGAGCCGCGACGACGATTCCGCCGCGGGACGGAAGCGCTCTGCGGCGCTGGCATGGGTTCTGATTGACTTCAGCTACAACAATGCGACCGGGTCGTGCACCAAGTGGGTGTTGTATGCCGAGCGGCTGGGGTTGCTGGAGGCGCATCGCATCGCGGCTGATCCGCCCGAGAAGTTGCGCGGGTATCTGCTGCCCCCGGAGCTCCAATAAAAGATTTTCAGGTTCCGACGTAATTGCCAAGCTTGAAAGCCGTTGATATAATTGGGGTGGGGAAATCCCAGAAAGGAACTAATCAAAATGATAATCGCTGAATGGTCGGGTAAAAGGGTTACGCTGTACACGGACACTAAAATCCAGTTCCGTCAGATCAACGTGCCTCACAATGCGGTAGGCGTGCAGGTGAGCGGCGACAGCCGTACCGATGCCATGGTGTCGATCGCCATGGACAACGGCCGTACCTGGCTCTACAAGTCGAGCGGAACGCTCGTCCGCCAGTAGAATTCGCCGGTGCCATGCCCGTGGACCGGTTTAGCCGGTTCCGGGCGTGGCACCATGAGTGTTCACACCGAAAGGAACGACATGGATATTGATTCAGAAGCAGTACGCCCTATTCTTGAACGAATCGCTGTGCGCGGCGAGGATGATGGCGAGAAATTCACCGATATGGCGCGGGTTGACGCCATCGCAGATTGCCTGAAAGAGAGTAGTTGGAAACTTTATCATGACGGCGATCTTGCGAAAATCTACACGAGATGTGATTTCAATCCCGCGAAACCGGTTGTCGTTGTCTCGTCGCATGTCGATATGGTGGCAAGACGGTGCTACGTAAAGTGTGACGGAGAATTATGGAAAGGTTCCTTTGACAATCTCATCACGAATGCCGTAATCGTTGCCTGCATGAAGGAAAATGTATTTAACGGCAATGTCCTGGTGGCTTTTACGGGCGACGAAGAGGCGGATGACGGGTTCGGAGGCGCGGACGAGGTTGCTGAGACGCTTTCAGAAAAAGGTATTTCCGTAAAGCATGTCGTCGTGACGGATGTGACGGAGGAGGGATGGGATGACAAAAAGGCGTTCACCATTGAGAACGTGTTGCCTGAAGACGAAGAGTTGCGCCAGCAGAGGATGGCGAAATCTCTAAAAGAGGCGGTTGCTGGCATAGACAACAAACCATGTGTGATCATGGACGGCGAGCCGGATGAAGCTTGGGAGTATGACGAGTATGATCTGCCATGCTGCTCCGTTTGCATGCCGTGCAAAGGGGAAATGCATTCGGACGAAGGTGTAGAGATCCGTAGTCCCGGAATCAAGGCGTATGAGGAAGCACTTGCGGCAGTGGCAAATCACAATTTTCATGTTGTGATGTAATACATGTTGTAGCCAATGGCTTTTATCATTGGAAAAGGAGAAAAAATGAAACTGCCAACACATGAAGACTGGATGAACGAGAAGTTCGTCGAGACGGTGATCAAGGCAAAAGGGTGGGAGCGTGACCGTGCGGTTGCTTTCCTTGAGGAAAAATTCCGCTGTATGGAAGATGCAGCGAATAAAGGGGCAAGCGACAAGGAAATCGCTGAGGCCGGGATGCCTTTGACGCCTCAGGAGTTCTTCGCGCTTGTGTTTTCGAGCGCACTCAAGGAGCCGTGTACTTGAAAAAGTGGACGGTGTTGATCAGGGGAGTCGGCTCTCGTGACGTCAAGGCGAAGGAACTGGCGGCAAAGGCCGAAACTTACCTTGAGCCGGAGATGCTGCAGGTTGTGCGTAATTTCCAGAAACGGTATGGGCTTGGACAGCGGACATGACGGAGACTGCGCATGAAGAAGATCGCAACTGACATTGACGAGATTCTGCATGAATGGCATACGCCGAAGGCGGAGTGTATTCTCAAGGAGATGGGCGTCTCCGAACGCAACTGGCGGCTTTTCGCCCTCAACAGCGGATATGCCGACGGAAAGAAATGGTCGTTTCGGGAGCTTGCCGAGATGGAAGGCAGCATATCTCATGTGCGAACATATCAAATCGTAAAGAAGACAGCGAAACGATTGCGCGAATACATGGAGTCGCATAGGGCAAAGTGACCTTTCGTCCATACCTTGCGTACTAATGGGAGGCGGCAAAAGAGCCGCCTCCCATTATATATGTAGAATGGTGTTAAGGGGGGGCTTAACACCTGCGGGAATTTATGGAAGGTGTTAAAAAGAAAGGAAAAATAAATGATTAAGCTCGACTCCACCACAATCGTATCCTACCCCACTACGGCAAAGTGGGCCGACTACTACGGGAGGTTTCAAGGCTCGCTCGTGAATAGTCTCAATGGACGTTATTGCGTAGAGGACCGCGAGGACGCCGTGGAGGAAGCCTTCCACAAGCTCATGCACAAGAAGGATATGACGGCGTACGGCGAGATGCTGCCGCAGACCGAGGCGGACTGGTATTGGAACCTCCATTGGCAGGCCCGGTCTTTCCTTAGCCATCTCAAGTCCCGTTCCGACCTCCATGCAAAGTATGTCGAGACCATGTCAAAGGAGCTTGAAGATGCCTTCATCACCGGACTTCAGGGTATTGCCTTGGATTCCAAGATCCGTTCCGAAGCGCTCGTCAAGGCGCTTGAGATCTTCAAGGCAGAGCAGGACATCTCCCGCCGTGATCTCAATGTCTTCGTTCTCCGTGAGCGTCTCCGGATGCCGTCGAAGAAGGTTGCCGCGCGCTATAACCTCACGGTTGAAAATGTGGATGTGATCAAGCACCGTATCGGCAAGCTTCTCCGTAAATATGGCCGGGATTGCTATCTCCGGGCTCTCCGCCGCGCCGCATAGTGCGGCGTTTTAAGACGGGTTTATGGCAGAATTGCACGCATTCAACCGCGATTCTCGTTCCGGAGGGTTCATAGGCGGTAAGGGTGACTTGCGTGGATGGGGCAAAGGCGGCATCTTCGGATACCGTCTGATTTTTCTTGTGTTTATTGCAAGAGTTGGCTTGGGTGGCTGTTGTAGTATGGTGTGATGACAAAGAAACTGTCGCGCTGTAAGGAGGAGGTGATAGATGAAGAGGGATGAATTGAAGATCGTATCCGGTGGACAGACTGGAGTGGATCGCGGCGGCTTGCTGGCGGCGATGGACCTTGGACTTGCCTGGGGCGGATGGGCGCCGAAGGGCTGGCGGGCGGAAGACGGGGCGATTCCGGCGTTGTATCGCACAAACATGCAGGAGCACGCGAGTGCGAATTATCTGGGGCGTACGCGCCGCAACGTGGTCGATTCGCATGCGACATTGATTGTCACGAACGCTTATCCGCTGAGCGGCGGCACGCTGAAGACGCGCTTCTTCTGCGAGGAGGCGCTGCGTTCGCACTTCGCCGTGTCGCTGGGTGAGACGGATGCCGTCGGGAAGGTACAGAGGTGGCTTGCGCAGTTTTTCGCGCAGAAACATCCTATGCCATTCGCCCTGAACGTGGCCGGGCCGCGCGAGAGCAAGGCAAGCGGAATCCAGAAGCGCACCCGCAAGTTCCTTGTGGATGTGCTGCAGGGGATGATCGAGACCGAAAGTGCAACTTCTACCGAAAGAGCAAAAATAAATGATAAAGTGAGGCTTCGGGTATAAGTGTGGGTCGGACTTAGCCGGAGAAAGGCATTCTTGAG
>SAMEA104315424__coassemble_812_pt1 | contig 17867 bp, 8 predicted proteins | sample SAMEA104315424__metabat2_low_PE_034 | metagenome-assembled genome bin SAMEA104315424 (sample SAMEA104315424) | gut metagenome | biome: Monkey gut; feature: monkey-associated habitat; material: faeces | place: China | collected 2013 | reverse complement strand
CCGTATTCGTTCCTCGCGAGTTCCTTGCCCGTGCCGTCCACGACGGAGACCGCAACACCGTGTTTCGACGGCCACAGGCGGCCGAAGTTGACCGTCGCATAGCCCTTGGCGCTGAACCTGGCCCTTGCGGGCTTGTGGTTCTTCAGCGCCTTGACTTGCGCGACAAGCGTGCAGTTGGTCTTGCCGCACGGCGGTTCCCCCGGCCAGTAGAACGTCATCCTCGCCTCCTCGGCATTCACGTTGGCGAGGCGTGGCTCGACCGGGACGATCCGCGCAACGAGCCTGTCGGTGTCCATGCCTCCGATGGGTTCGCTCGCGCGGTCCGTCGCATCGTCGACCGCCTCCAGTTTCAGGTCGCGGAGCGAGAACACGATGCCCCCGACGGCCTTCGAGTGCAGGCAGCAGATCGACAGCGTATGCTCCGTCGCCCCTTCGTGCGAACACATCGTGACCACGCCCTCCTGCCGCACCCACTTCCCCTCCGTGTCGTCCGGCAGGTACGGAGCCTGCTGGCTGCTGTTCCAATCCCACCGCGAATCGTGCAGGAAGACGTACACGCGGGCCCCCTGCAGGCCATCCGTCTTCACCTCGTAGGAGATGCGGTACTTCCCGCCGGGGACAAGCTTCATGTTGCGCTGCTCGTAGAACGCATATGGCTCGCCCTTGGCCTCGATGCGCAAGGAGCCGTCAGGCTGGGGCTTCACGTCCAAGGAGGTATAAAGCTTGTCCCGTATGTGCTTGATCCACCCGATCGGCAATCCTATGGAAAGCCTGTCGCTGTGGTCGAAGTTCGTGATTAGGTTCCTGCGGCCTTCGGCCAAGGCCGCCGTCACCATCATGGCGGCGACTGCCGCGACCAATGTATTCCTGTTCATCATGCCTCCTTGCCTTTATCTGACCACTATTACGATGCCCTTCTGCGCAACGCGGATGTTCCCGCCCGCCCACTCGAGCGCGCGCGGCTTCTCCTCGCCATCCACGAGGACCTTCCACGTGGACAGGTTCGATGCGTCCGCCACGGATCCGAAAGAGAGCGGAAGCACGTAGCCGCTGAGGGCGCCGCCGTCCGGGAAGTTGACGATCCGGAGCGTTCCGCCCTTCACCGGCTCGAAACGGGTGATCGTGCCGCCGCCCCTGGAGCAGTCGAACTCAAGCCCGCCGCACGGGGCGGAACCCTCCGCCACGCAGCCGAGGTCAAGCGTCGCGCCGCCATCCACCCGCAGGACTGATGACGAGGAGAGGCCTGCGGCCCCGACCGTGGCGTAGTCGCGCACATATTCGTCGCACACGGTGCCGTCGCTGCCATACGTGAGCACCGCTCCGCCCAAGCGCGCCGTGCGCGTCTCCCAGCGTATGCCGTCCGGGCTTGACTCCAGTTTCCAGGCCTGCGGAACTCCCCTGTTGCTATTCGGCGGCCATCCGACAACCATCCTGAACGAATCGACCGGCGCATGGCCGCCCATAAGCCTCAACGTGACAGGGAACCAGCTCGCCTCGTCTTCCAACGTCGCCGTTGCGTTCGTAATGGTGAAGTTGCTCCAGCGGGCGCCGTCGAACAGATCCTTCAGGCCACCTGACTGGGTTTCGACGAATGGCTTCAGTTCCGTTCCCCCCGGCACGGTGACTTGGCCGGGATTGAGGTCTGGAGCCGCGGTGCCGAACGGCGCGTCAGTGAAATTCTTGGCCAGCGAATGCTCCCGGTCAGATGCCGAATGGAGCCCAATCTCAGCCAATTGATTGATGTACGGCCTACCCTCGTCACCGCTCGCCTGCATGATCGTAAGGCGCCAGAAGTCGTTCGTGTCGCCGCGGGCGGAGAGACGCACCGTGCCGCCAAGCACACGGAGCGTTCCGGCGTATGGCGCATCCGACTCGTAGATCGTAAGCGTGCCGGAGCCGTCCTTCTCAACCGTCGCCATTCCGGACAGGTCCGCGCCCACGACAGACCCGTCGACATCGCCAACGTGGCGATAGGTCGCGCCGTCCGCGACGGAAACGGACGTATCCGGATGGAATATCGTGTTTTCAGTTGACCATGTTCCGGCCTCGACGGCGAGAGATGTGCCGGGCTTGAACTCGACCGTCCTGCCCTTCATGCTGTCCACGGTCGCGTCTGCGGTCACACGCACGGAGCCCTGCGCGATGGTAAGCTTCGGCACCGATGGGGTTGAATCCGCAAGCCATGCCCCGCTTCCGTATTTCACGCACTCGTATCCGCCCGCCGAGTCAAGCCAGGTCAACGAAGGGGAAATCGTCTTGGAGAGCACCCGGTCGGTGTTGTTGGAGAGAGTGAACGTAAGCGTGGCGGTATAGGACGAATTGCTGACCATTCCACAGCCCAAAAGCGCGTTGACGGCGTTGGCATAGCGCCCGTCTGTGCGCAGTTCCGAGGTCGCATCCCTTAGGACCACGGCCCCCGTTCCGTCTCCGAAGGGAAGCATCCCTCCCCCATCCAATGCGGCGAGCATCGTGCCGGCGATGACAAGGTCTCCCGACTGCTCGAAGCTGCAGCATTCCGTCAGCCTGAATCCAGGGCGGAGGGAACTGCCCGGCCCCTCGCCGGGAGCTCCCTCGAGGATCACATCGCCGGCGCCGCGAAAGCGGAGGATGCCGCTCCTGTTCCTATACCACACAATGTTGTAAAGCTGGCCTGCCTTGCGCAGGATGCGGATGTCGTTCCCCTCCGTCGCCTCCAGGATGATCTCGCTTCCGATGACGGGGCAGAACGGGACCGAGCAGCGATGCCGCTGGTAATACGTTCCGCCGTTGAAGAGGATGCGCGCCTTTACCGCCGTGTTGTAGTTCGATACGCACCAGATGCTGAAGAACGCATTCGTGTCGATCCGCACGATGTCCATCGTATCGGACGATGCGTCGGCCTCGGCAGACAGGGATAGGTTCCATTCCTCCGAACTGAACCGCGAGTCGTTCACGGTCCAACTCGGCTTGTCTCGTTGCTTCACGTCGGACACGACAATCTTTCCACGGCCTCCGTTGCGGCCTATGACGATGCGCCGTCTCGAAGTTTGCTCCCCGCCGACGCCGACGTACTGCCCTCCGTCCCGGACGGTGAGCATCGCGTCGTCGCCGGCGTCCGGCCCGATGTCAAGCAGGGCGCCGACGTTCGTCACCGCCGCCCCTTCGCCGATCACGTAGTCGCCGTGCAGCATGACATCCGCGTATTCGGCAGTCGATCCAACGATGGATGCGCCTGACTTGCCGACCTCCAGCGGGACGCCCGCCAAGGCCCCTAAACACGGCAGCAACGCCACGCGAAGGAGATTGCCGCAACTGAACTTGACGCTAAGCTTGCTCATGACCGTTTCCTTTCACTTCTCCGTATGGTTAGTATGGTTAGAAACGGCGGCAATTATATCTGTTTTTTTTTCCTGTCAAACTCCCCTTTTCCACACCCTTATCGCAGGCAAAATCCGTGCCGTAGACCCAAGTAAAAGAGAAAGGTCCCATCCGCATGGACGAGGCCTTTCTCTTTCTGTCGCGCGAAGCGACCGTCACTTGGTGATCTTGCGGCCCTTGACGCCGGCCGCCGTCGCGGCGTTGGCCTTCGCCTTCTCGTGCGGACGCAGGGAGCGGACTGCCTCGCCGGCCTTCCACATCTCGCTGTCGTGCATATCCTGAAGCTTCGCGGCCATGAACGCCTTGTAGTCGGCGCGCCCCGTGTCGCGGATAACCTCCTTCGCCTCGGTCATGCTCTTGACGCTCTTGTAGAGCTTCTTGAACACGGGCTCGGTGGCCTTGCGGAAGAACGGACGCCACTTGAGCGCGCCGTGCTGCGCCGTCTGCGAGCAGTTGGAGTACATCCAGTCCATGCCGTTCTCGTCAACGAGGCGGGCGAGCGACTGCGTGAGTTCCTCGCAGGTTTCGTTGAACGCCTCGCTCGGGGTGTGCCCGTTGGCGCGGAGCGTGTAGTACTGGGCCTCCATGACGCCGCAGAGCGCACCCATGAGGATGCCGCGCTCGCCGACGAGATCGGAAGTGACCTCGTTCTCGAAGGTCGTCGGGAAGAGGTAGCCGGAGCCGACGGCGATGCCGATCGCGATCGTAAGCTCAAGGGCCTTGCCCGTCGCATCCTGCGCGACCGCGAAGGACGAGTTGATGCCGGCGCCGTTGAGGAAGTTGCGGCGCACGTTCGTGCCCGAACCCTTCGGGGCGACCATGATCACATCGACATCCTTGCCGGGCTTCACGCCGGTGATCTTGTTGTACACGTACGCGAAGCCGTGCGAGAAGTACAGGGCCTTGCCGGCCGTCACGTACTTCGAGATCTTCTTCCACACGTCGCTCACGGAACCATCGGAAGTGAGCATCATGATCACATCGCCCTTTTCGGCGGCCTCCTCGATCGAGAAGAGCGTCTTGCCGGGGACCCATCCGTCCGCAAGCGCACGGCCCCACGAGCTGTTCTTGCCCGCGCTCTTGCGCTGACCGACGATCACCTTGATGCCGTTGTCACGCATGTTCAGGGCCTGGGCCGGCCCCTGGATGCCGTAGCCGAGCACAGCGACGGTCTTTCCCTTGAGGACCTTCTGCGCCTTCTTGAGCGGGAACTCCTTGCGCGTCACAATGTCTTCGGTGACGCCGCCGAAATTGATCTTCATTTGACTTTACTCCTTCTTTGTGATCAAAGAAAACTTTGCGCATTGTACCACAATATGGGGAAATATGCAAAAACGGGAATGCACCTTGGATGGCGACTTGCCAAGGTAAATGCCCACAAACTATGGGCACTTACCTTGTCGGCCAACCATCATTTCAAAAGAATCAGGCCTCTTCGGGCTTCAGGTATCGCAGCAATCCGTCGAAGCGGCCCGTCAAGATCAAGGAATGCCGCATTCATTTCGCCACGTCCTTTGGCTTCTCGAGCAGGAATTCCCTCAGCCAATCGACATCCTCCTGGGTGAAGCCGAGTGAAAGGACATACGCAAGGATGCGTTCGTTCAGAGTCTTTCCGGGATAGGCATCGAACACTTCGATTAGATGGTTGAAGTATGTCTCGTGACGGAACATTATGTTCGGGTTGTGGAAAGCCGTCACCTCCCAGTCGCGGTATATCTCCTCCTCATCCACGCCAAGCAAACCCTCTATCACTGCCGCCACCGCGCCGGTGCGGTCCGCACCCGCTATGCAATGGAAGTCTATGGGATAGTTCGCCTCGTCCAGAAATACGCGAAACACCTTCTTGAACGCTTCGCGTCCCGCCTCCCTGCCGAACGCCGCATATGCGCTCGAAGAGATGTTCACCCAGCGGACATCAGGGCCAAGCGGCGATCCTGTCATGCCATACACCGCACGAGGCTCGCGGAGGTCTATGTCGGTTCTGATGCCAAACCGTTCCCTGGCAAAGGCGCGAGTCCTGTCGTTGAGACGATCCGCACCCGGTTGCCATTTCCTGACGAGGTGCGTGAGATCGGCTTTCTCTGGCTTCCCGGCGTCAAGATGCCTCTTTATCTTGGCCGCATCCGCACGGGAAAGTTCAGGGACTGCCGACATAAGCGTTCCGTCCCTATGCATCTCAAGGACCTGATCCTTCGAATAGAACCTGTTTGCGTTGTTGTTCAGGCCACCCGACCGGTACACAAGGCCCTGCCTGATGCGACGGCCATCAAATCCGATGCGTCCCCCTATGTCGCGCATGTTCGGCACACCGTCGAGGCGCACGAGGCGAGGGGGAATATCCTCCGTGCGGAATGTGGCCTCGCCGGTCTTGTCGCCGCCCGCGAGCGGACAGCGCACCGTCCATCTGTATGTCCGCGCGATCTCAAGGTTGTCTATCGCGATCTCACAGGCGTTGGTCGTCACCTCAAAGGCGGTCTTGCCGGTATCGACGCACACGACCCTCACTTCATATTTCGCCTTCGCACCTGTTGGTTCAAGGGCTTTCCACCGCAGAACCGTCTTCATTGGCGTCCAGCCCCACCGCGTCATCGGCTTGCGGTTGGCCGCTTCCGCCATGAAGGCGATGCGTTCGGCCCTTGGCTTGGCGAGAAACGCCTTCTGCTCCGCATTGAGGATCGGCTGTAGAGCCCCTTCGGGCGGGGCAAGCATCTCTATTCCGGCCGCAAACAGGCATGCGGGCAACAGCAGCAGCAAAGTCATGATCTTATTCATTTTCCGCTTTCTTTCGCGTGGCATTCAGACACTGGATACGTTGCAGGGGGCTTTCGCCTTAACGGCGGCGCCCTTATTCGACACCTTCGACTTGGGACGTATCGGCGTGACAGGGAAACTTCCGTCGCCCCAAGGTGCGGCAACATTGCCCTCGAATGGACGCGACAGCGACCAGTCCGGGCCAAGCCTTTCCCTGCGCATGAAGTCCCATCGTTCGATCAAGACTTGGCTTCTATGGAGTGAAAGCAACGACAACTCGCGATTCGTGCGCTGGAGCGGACCTGTGCCATCTCGGGTCGCACCGAACACGCAACCGCCGGCAATCGACGTGAACGTGCCGCGCCAAAGCGCATGCTCATCCGAGATTGAACGGTGAGAATGCCCTGAAAGCGCAATCGCGTTCGGATACGCCGAAAGCATGCGAGTGGAGGCGCCGTTGTCCGCAGAGACCCGATGGAAGAACACCGTATCCTGAAGGTGCGGATGCTGCACGTAGAAAAACGTCTCGTCCCTGCGAATCTTCCCCCGCAGCTTCTCGAAGAACGCATCGACCTTCTGCTCATGCCGCCAATGCGCTATGACAACCTTGTAGCCGCATATCTCCTTCATGCAAAAGTCATCGCCTATAGGCTCGCCGAAGCACCGCTCCCACGATGCCGACGGATGCGAGAATATGGATATGGCCGCCTCTGCCGCCTTCTCCCCAGGCTTTGTGATCGACGAATCACGGAAATCGCGGTTCCCGTAGCATGCATATATCCTTACCGGTCTGCCAAAGGCGTTCTTGCCGCCCGGAAACACGGAGAACCAAGCGTCGGCGACAAGCTTAAGCTCGCTGTCGCGTCCGTTGTTCGCGACATCCCCGGCGATCAGCACTCCATCCACACCCCTTTCGTCCGCGAATGCAAATGCAGATTTGAGAAGCCCAATTGAAGGGCCTCCCCTGTCATCAACATGCGGATCCGACATCAGCGCCAGCCGCAAAAGAGGACGATCTGGCGGCATTCCGGCAGAAGCCGCAAACAAGCCGGAAATGAAGCATCCGCCTCCTATCGCAAACTCCCTGCGCGACAGCGCAGATGCTCCAAAGCCATTGCCAGCGCAAACGACACGCTCCATAAAATACCCTTTCATGGCACCCATTGTACTATAAAAAAAACAAACGATACTATTGCATCTTTTCCACGCCAGCGTCAATGAGTTGGCGCGTCTTCGAGTCGAACGCGAGGCCGATGGCGTAGATTGGGAGGCCACGCGCCCTGTACGGTTCGGCGTAGCCCTTTTCGCGGATCTGACCCAGCGCATCCGCCGCCGTCGCATCGACCTTCAGCTCAAAGACGTAGACGCCACATGGATGTGTCGCTATGAGGTCGCTGCGGCCCTGCGTCTGCGTAACTTCGGGATCGTACTGGAAGCCCTGCGCCGCCAGAAGCATGCACAGGGGGCGCACGTACGAGAACTCGTTCTTGCGCTCGAAGCCCTCATGCGAACCGTAAGGCATCTTCGCGTAGAGGGACTTGAGCCCGTCGAAGAACGCATCGAACCGACCCGCGCGTAGCTTTATGCCAAGAGAGGCCGACCATTGTGCGTCTCTCCCGGCGTAGGCCCCCGCGAGCAACGCCGCAAGATCCTGACGCACCTCTTCGTCGGGGACACGCAACGTGTAGAGTCCATATGAATAGTCGGCGATCGTCAGGTAGCCCGTCTGGTAGAGGAGCCCCGTCGGCTGGATGTGCGAAAGGTCGGCGACATCAAAGTCCGCCTCGCCGGCGAAGGTCTCTCCATCGGGGTCGATGGAGAGCGCACCCTCGCGCTTGATGTAGTTCATCAGCGTTGAGGCGCGCCCCGTCGATGTCCACGTCGCGGTGAACGCCGGATCCGCAGACGAGAGCGTAAGCGCGATGGACACGGGGTTGTAGACCGTAGTCGCGTCAAACCGCGCAAAGCGGTAGCCATTGAACCAGCGCTTCAGCTCGGCGCGGAACGCCGCATCGGAAAGTCCCATGCGCACAGCCTTGGCGTGCAGGTGTTCAGAGAAGTTCGCGTCAAGTTCCTCCTCCGTGTAGCCATAAAGCGCAGCGTAGCCCGTCTCGAAAGAGATGTCGTTCAGACTGGAGAGCGTCGAGAAGATCGAGAGCTTCGTGAACTTCGACACGCCCGTAATATAAAGGAAGCGGATCTTCCCAGAATTGTCCTTGAACTGCGCGTAGATCGCCGATAGGCGCGTACGTATCTGCTCGGCTAGCTCTACATCCGCGAGGGCCTTCGCCACCGGATCGTCATATTCGTCGATCAGGATCGCCGGCCCAACGCCATCGCGCCTGTAGAAGAAGTCGATGGCGTCACGCAAGTTGTCGGAGGGACGAAGGCCATCGTCGTATGTCCAACCAGTCTCGGCGAGAGAACGCTTCACTGCCTTCACGAACGTCTCCTCGAAAACCGCGAGGCTTGAGACCTCAACCCCGCCCCAGTTGAAGTGGATAACGGCATGGGGCTTCCAGTCATAGTCGGTCTTTGAAATCGCAAGCCCATCGAAGAAGTCGCGATGACCGAGGAAGATCGACTTCAGCGTCGTCACGCTCAGGGACTTTCCAAACCGGCGCGGCCTCGCACAGAAGAAGAAAATACGACTTGGATCGGTGATGAGCCGATGCAGATGCGCGGTCTTGTCCACGTACACCTTCCCCGCCTTGCGCAGGGCCTCGAAATCGGATATATCTGTAGCGATCGGTTTCATGATGCGGACATTATAGCAAAAAAGCGTCGGATGCGCGGCGGCACATCCGCCGCGAAGGCGCCGATACTGCGAATGGACCGTAGCCACGACTGATGCAATCTCTACTGGCTTTCGATGTTTTTGTCCCTTGCGAAAATCCTATCGGCGAAATCCATCGCCCAAATCCAGTCGCATGCGGCGATGCCATGCTTCTCCGAACGGCGTTTTGGCCACTGATCCGGCGAAGTCAGCTTCGTCCCGTCAGCAAACGTCAACGGATCCTCCAGCGTGTACGGGCCAACCTTGGATTCATCGTAATTTGGCGCTTTCGCATCGCCCCAAGGAGAGGTCGAAGACGAAAGGCGCTCGATCTCGCGGGCGAGCTTCAGCCGATGGGCATCCATTGCCGCAGGATCATGCCCGTATTCGGTCTCGGAAACACAGACATCCGCAGGAACAGCAAGCAACGGATTCTTCGGGTCAAGGCGCTCAAGCATCTTGAAGTACTCATAGTCTTCTATTCCGTCCCGCAGCTGGAACAGCCGCTGGGACGGGACAGGCGCATCCTTGACAAGCGCCGCCGAACGATCTCCGCGAGTCTCCACGCAGCGGCGCGGCGGGTATACGAGGCGTCCGCATCCGTTTCCGCACGGATTGCGCACGCCCTTCGCCGCCAATGAGCCAAGGCCAAACCATGTCATCGGGTCTGCATACGGATCCTGAATCCCATCCGGATACGCCGCATCGCTTGTCCACGAGAACATGCTCCAGAGAAGCATGCCTTTGATGCCGAACTTGCGGCTTTCCCAGGCCCACAGGCGGCATTCGCTTGCCGGGCGGTCGCTGAATGTCCCGAAATACGGAGCAAGGGGCTCGTTGCATACATACCACCAGAACTCGTCCCCGGCGGCTCGCCTCGGCATCTCCTGCGCGGAGTGGAGCATGTGCGTCAGGGGACACCAGATGTCCGCGCCGCCAAGATTGTCCTCTTCCGGCTGTTCGGTCACGAGCACCTTCACGTTTGGCATCGCACGCCGTAGGATCGCCGTGCCATCCCTGAGTGCCGGATAGGCCCTTTCCGTCGGCTCGTCGAACCATTGGACATATGCTTTCCGATCCCAGCCCTTCTCCGCCAAATGCCGCGACAGCCCCCTCAGGTACTTTTCCGTCAGGACGGCGTGCGCGGGATGGTCCGGCTTGAGGCCCGCGATATCCGAAATCCTCACGTCATTCCCAATCCCCGAGCGGAAATAGTAAGGGAGTATGTTGATGGTGTTGAAGTGGTACTTCTCGAAAACCCGCTCCACCGCAGCGTCCCACTGCTTCCAGCGGAACACCGGCTCCCATTTCTCAGGACACGACTCGCCGGCAGACTTGTCCCATGTCGGCTCCCACGTGTCATACTGCACGACTGATCCCGGGGAAATGTGGCAGTCTCCGTAGAGTTCGTACAGACGATCAAGCGTCCTGCGCCGCTCGTCATGCGCCTTGGCGTGGAACCAGTCCGTATACTGCGGCGGATGGACGCCGAACCTCGACTTGAGCGACACCTCGTCCGGGAACGAGAATCCAAACACCTCAACCGTCAATGGAACCGGCATCGACTTGTCCGTGCCATCGGCGTCACGGCAAGAGACGGATATCTCGCCACGGTAAAGACCCTTGGGCATGCCCTTCGGCGGCCTTACGGTGATCCAGAACGGCTGGTTGACCCCGGCCTCAACGGCAAACGGACGCGGATCCTGCGGCGGCAGTGGATCGGGGTGCCGTCCGCAGCTGCCGGCAGAATCCGTTGGGATGGTTACGGTCACGTACTCCACGCGACGCACCTCCGTCCACATTCCCGGCACATTCGCGTCTACGCGCACATCCGCAAGCCCCTTTCGCGGCGTCACCACCAGCTGCACCGACTCCGCTTCGTTCGCGGCGGTGTTGAGGACGATGCCCGTCTCTCTGCGCTCTGGCGCCTTGCGATGGCGGGCGACCTTCCACCCGGATTCCGCCCGCCACAGATCGATGCCGCCGCCTCCGCCGACAATCGCGCCGTAGGACTCGTCAAACAGCGGATTGGGCCCAACCTCGCCGAAAGTCGTTCCGCCGCTGGCCTCGACGTAGCGCGTCGAACCAGAGGCCGACATTGGCTTTCCGTCAACTCGCGCGCGCAGCACGTAGCGATTCAGCTGGATGTTGCAGCCTGGGCGGCCGACGATGCGGACATGCAGGCGCCGTGTCGGGAACAGATTCGCCGGAAGCGCGAAATCACGGCAAGTCACGCCATCCACGCTGCCAAGCCATGTCCAGTTTTCCCCGTCGATGGAGCATTCAATCGCGAAACTGCCCTCCTTGCGCCAACTGGCTCCGGCGGTGACAGATCCGGAAAGGAATGTCCGGCCTTCGAGTTCATGGCAATACGCAATGCGAGAATCGCCGGAGAGGTTGATGCGGTCGGTGTTGAAGCACCCTGTGGAGTGCCCGACAAGAGGACGGGCATCCATGCGGGCGAACGAGCCGAATGCCGCCGCGAACGAATAGTCGTTGCCGTCCATGGCTTCACCGTGTCCAAGAGTCAGTCCGCAAACCTTCGCATGGACGGCCCTCAACGGAGCCATCGGCTGCGTCACCCGGAACGTAGCGCCTGATGGCGCATCGTACGTCGCGAACCGGCGCGCCACCTTCCCGCCAAGCTCGCTGGCGCGGATCACGGCCTTGAAGTTGCGCCATCCGCCCCAGGTTCGCCGCTCGACCACAAAGCATCCGTCGTTGCCGTAGATGACCGAACCGCCGAATCCATCGCGGCGGACATCCACGCCCATGCCGTAAAGTCCGTTCGGCTCCAGGCGATCCAGTTCACCGTGAACGACTTTCAGGCCCTTCCCGCCCTGGACGGCAATCTCCGCCGCGAAACACGAAAGCGACAGTGCGCATCCAACCGCGAACAAGCCGACACGCATACCATCACACATGGCTCCACCTTCCTTCCCTGCGGCAGGCCGCATTGCCTTACTTGCCATCCCAATAAGGGCGGATGAAGTCCGGCAAATACAGCTTGGCCCGAAGGACGACGCGAAGCGTATCGCCCTTCTTAAGCGTCATCGGCTTTGACGTGACGGGGTTCCCGTCGTTCGCCAGAGCGACGAACTTTCCGTCGTAGGCCTCGTCGCTGCGGACGATTCCGTGCGGCGTGCCAAGCTCGCCGGACGTCGAAGGCTTCTCCTTCCTGTCCCACGACCACCCGTTATCCTCTCGCTCGAACGAACCGTCGCTCGCGCACTTGAGTCCCGCGCCGGCAATGCGCACATCGTCATACATCGTCTTGTATCCGCCTCCGCCGATCAGCGCAACCCGGTAGTCTCCGTCCGCCGGCACCTTCTCCTCGTATACATACTCCCGCCACTCCGGCGTAGCCGTGGACAGGTCGTGCCATCTCGCGCCCTTCGGGCCGAGGACCGAGATGATCACGCACCCCTGGTCGTACTCCGTGCGGATCGGCCTCGGCTTGGACATGCCCTCGCCGTGCTTCACGGCCGGCGAGAAGCGCCATGGCGACGGATAAAGCCCCATCTCCGCGAAACGCGTGCCGTTAGGCAACGCCTTGCGGGCGGGCGCATCCGGCCTGAGCTCCCAGTTGAAGCCCTCATAGTCAATGAATCCTGGGTCGCCGGGCAGTTCGATATTGCCTTCCATGTGATGGGTTTTCAGCACCTTCTCCGCATTCGCGACCCTAAGCGGCTGCGTGGCGCACATCACGTTGTTCGTGCAGACGTACCAGTAGGCGTTGTGCGCCTCTATTGGATCCCGTATCGCGAGAAGGTCAAGAAGGCGCGGATAACGCTTGCGCCAAAGCGGCGTCCCGTAGAGCTCGCGCCCGGCAAGCAGCTTCTTGTAGAGGAAGCTGTCCTTCCCCTGAAGCGCGGCGCCCTTCGCGAACGAGTCCGAGCCGAGCGACGAAAGGTTGATGCCGCGCTGGCAGTTGACCGTGATGTTGTCCACCACGACATTGTCGTTCCCTCCCGACATGTAGATGCCGAGCGAAGCGCGGTTCACGATGTTGCCGCGAACGGTCACGCCGGAAGTCCAGCCATCCATGTATATCCCCTGCACGTGGCTGGAGAGCGGCTGCTTCCCGGCCATGAAGATGCAGTTGTACTCGCACACGGAGCCGCGCCGCGACCAGTCGTACGACCCGCAGTATATCATGCCGGCGTCGTTGTTGTACTGCACGCCATCGTGGAGAATGTTGAACCCGCAGTAGTGGTCGTTGCCGATGTACACTATGCCCTGATGCGCGAAGTGGTGGATGAGGTTGTGCTCTGCGCGGTTCCCGACCCCGGACATGTTGATGGCCGGCTGGGCGATCGGCTGTACGCGCCCATAGTGGTGGATATGGCAGTTCTCCACCACGTTGCTTGCCGCCGTGAGGGTCTTCTGGTCTCCGCCCGAAAGGCTTATCCCGCCCTTGCCGAGATCGTAGAGGTCGCAGCCGTGCACCACGCAGTTTCTGCAGTCCCTCCCGAACACGATCGCGGCATCGCCGATCCCCCGGAACAGCGATGCGCGGATCGTGATCCGCCTCGCGTCGTAGAAGAGAACGGCCTGTTTGCGCGAATGCCGGAACACAAGATCCTGGAACACGATGTCGTGCGCCTTCGACCAGCCGGTCACGAGGTGAGGCAGAAGGGACACCTCCACCTGATCGCCGTCCCTCTGGCAGACGTAGAGGACGCGGGCCTTGCGGTCTATAGCCCAGTCGCCATGCTGCCGGATCTCCGAAAACGCATTGAACACGTTGAACGGCGCATTCGGCAGAAAGCCGTATGCGTTCTGGTTGGTGTCAACGCACATGACCTCATTCACGGGATCAACCTTCAGCACCGGCGACGTGGTTGCCGACCATTCAAAGCGCCACATGCCGAATGCCCACAGGTCCGGCTCCTTTGCCCATGCGCCAAGTTGCGGAATCCCTGAAACGCGGAAGTCCCCGCCGAAGCTCGCGTACCAGTTCTCGCCCCACTCGTTGTAGCTGTCCCTAATGGGCGTCACCGGCTGACCGGTGCGGGCATACTCCGTGCGCGGCCAAGTCGCGACGCGGCACCGTTCGCCGTTGATGTGGACCTGCACGGGCGTTTCGTTCAGCTGGGTCTGCCGCCATCCGTTGCGCCAGCCGGGGATGTCGCCATCCCCTGCGATCCGGTAGGCACGAACCGTCCTGCGGACATCTGGCGGAACGAGCGACGCGGGGACGGCATTCCAGTCTATCGCGACCGGCTCAATGGCCGCCGCGCCTGAAAGGATCGCCCGCCCGCGGTTTGCCGCCCGCCACACCACAGGAACGCCCTCCACGCCGCAATCCGCCTCCGTGAACGCCAGCGGGCGCTCCAGCCTGTACAGTCCGTCGCCAAGCACTACCTCCACGCCATGCCTGTGCGCCTTTTCACGGTTGGCCCTGACGTAATCTCGAACCTGGCTCTGCACCTTGGAAAGCGCATCAGGGCCGGGCGTGACGTCAAAAGATGCGCCAACGGCAACTGCCGACAGCAAAACCTGAGCTATAATCATGGCAATCCCCCTGAATCATCTGATGACGGTCATGAATCCTGTGGCACACTTGACCTGATAGCTCGTGCCGGTTTCGCCTTCCACAACGCGCACTTTCACGTTTGAAGCGAAAACAGGCGTCCCACTCGCCGCGACACCTTCCGGAACGGTAAGCACGGTCGTCCAGCTCTTCATCCCCGAGAACGCCGACGGGGCAACCTCAATGGTGAACCTGGTGAAGTCGAGACCGCCGGAGGCTATCGAGATGTGCGCATCCTTCCCTCCAAGCCTAAGCGCCGTACCCGCCGCGAAGTCCAGCGAGCCAAACGACTGCGCCCCTGAAATGTCGAGCGTTCCGGCATCTACGCGAAGCGCACCGATCCGATTGTCGGCCGATCCAAGCGTCAGCGTGCCGACGCCGGCTTTTACGACCCGGTCCGCCGCGAGCGGAGAATCGATCCTCACGCTATGGGCAACCGAGGCGTCGTCGAGGTCGCCGGTATCGACCGTAAGAGTCTCGCCGGCCGGCATCGCGACCTCGCCGAGCGAATACGTCCAATCCGTCTTGGATGCCCACGTGGGAGAGCCCTTGAGGATTACCGGATGCCCGGCGGCAAAGCGATCCACGGCGAATGTGACTCCATCGAAGATGACAGGATAGTCGGACGTGGCCCGTGTCCCGGTATCGGCAAGGCGCACCTCCCCCTCGCCTGCGAAAGCGATCTTTGAGCTTCCGCCAAGCGGCGCACGGCAATCGAACAGACCAAACCGCTTCACCTCGATCGGCGTCCGCTCCGCGTCATGGCCCCAGAGGCATTCCGCATCCGCGTCGTTGCGGATCGTGACCGTCGCGTTCGAGTAGATGCACATGTCGCAGTTTACGCCGCTCTGCGGCATTGTCTGGCAGGTCGCCTCGATGGAGCCGCCGGGAAGCACAGAAAGCCTCGTGCGCTTCGACGGCAAAGGCTTGAGCTGCTCATGCAGCAGGAGATTTTGCGCCGAAGCGTTTCCTGCCACCCGCACATCGCCCTGGATGGCGAACACGTTTCCGCCCTCGACCTGTTTTGTGAACGCAATGTACCCTCTGCCGCCATGGATTGCGGCGAGGTTGCGGTACTGCATGCTGAGGGTCTCCGTTGCCTTTACGGGGACATCGAAGACGACCGGGTGGTCTGAGCCGGAGGTTATTGCGCCGGCATACGCGGTGTCATACCAATTTAAGACTTGCGTGTACGTGTTACCTTTGAGTTCGATGGACCCTTTGCCGACGAATGCGACAGGTGCCGTACAGTCGTAGACGCGAACCTGATACGCCTGTACGCCCGAATCCACCGATATGCGAGTATTGGCGTACCCGCCATCGAACGCCATCGTCTGGTCAAGGCAATCCGCCGCGAGCTCACTCCCGTCGTCTATCAGCCAGTTGCCGGCGTCCGACCAGTTGCCATCCTTCGTGCCGCGCCACTTCGAGAGGTATTTGCGGTACGGCATTGGCTGTTTCGTCCGCGCCGACACGCCCTTTCGCCATATCACGGGCTGTCCGTTGATCCACTCGAAGTTCCAGTTGCCGGAGGCGCCGTCAGTCGTAAGCGTAACATTCGGACGCCCATTGTCATCGCGGAAATCGTTTACGTGCTTCGGCCCGAGCATGATAGGAGCTGGAGGGAAGTCGGAATATTGGAGATCGGGCGTTGCGACAAGCAATTCGTTCGATGAATCCCACGAGACCTCGTTCGCATCCATATGCGCATATATCGCGGCGGTAGTCTCAACCCTTGCACCGTCGCCAAGCTCAAGCCTTTCCGTCCGGAACGGACTGGTGTACTGGTTCCACGACCAGTTGCGGAGGCGCATGAGTCCCCCGCCGACCCTCACGCAGTCAAGCACGTTCGAATATATGTTCTTGTTTCCATCCTTATCGTCACTCGCGAAGGCGAGAGTCCCGGTACCGACGCCATCGAACTCGACCCTGGCCCCGCTGCCGAAATGCGGATTGCAGAACTCAAACGCGACAGGGCTCGCCCCGTCCGCCGTAGCCGTCCTTGCCGAAAACCCCTTCTGGAAGCGCCACAGGACATTGTTTACAGTCGTGAAAAGCATCATTATATCACCGTTTGGATGATCCGACTCGAACCTCAGGAAATCTCGCGATTCGATATGGAACGGTGCCTTGACGGATCCGGATGCTGCCATTGCCCCAACCCTGTGTGACGGCAAGTTTGAAAAACGCGTCGTAAGCACATTGTAGTCCACGTAATGGACATCCTCGCCACTAAACGCAAGGTCCCTGCACTCGAGAAGGCTGCACGAGAGCGACACTTCGTTCGTGAGGGCAATGTAGACGCATGGAGCCACGATCTCACTTATGCCATATGTGCCGTTCGTCAGGGATGGAGTCCATGTGACGCCCTTGTCTGGGGTCGTATAGCGGACCGAATGGAGCCTTTCAAGGTAGAGAGGGTCGTCCTCAAGCCTGTCGTCTGCGTGCGTTACCAGATTCCCGCCGCCAAAAGTCACGTGCATGATGGGGTTGTTCATCAAAGCCGGGAACAGGCTGCTGGTAGCGGCAGTACGCGAACGATCCCATGTCCCGCCCGTCATCTTGAACCAGCCTGACTTGAAATTGCAGCGGGCGTCAAGGAGTCCGGAGCGCAGCTCGATGGTGCCGCATGGCTCTTTCGGATCACCCCATCCATCCTGGAGGGTTATCGAACGGTCCTTGTTGCCGTCACCCGTCACGGTGCCGCCATCGACTATCAATGTCCCCGGCTTTGTCTTGATGTACATCGACTTTGGCGTGAATGTGCCTTGCCTTACGAGAAGGGTGCCGCCCTCGCAATAGTTATAGCCTTCATCCACATAGACATTCGGGCCATCCATGACAAGGGTCGCACCGGTGCTGATCTGCAGCGTCGTGTCACCGACAGACATTCCCGTCCCGAGCGTAAGACTCCCCGATCCCGTCAGCTTGTACTGAACCGTCTCCGTGTCGGTCGAAGGCTTCACAGACAGCGCTGCTACGGAAACTTCGCCGTCGATGCGAACAGTGCATTCGGCCCCCGCCACGCCGGAAAGGCAGGCCTTATCGCCACCGCCTGGCACAGTGCCGGTCTCTCCATTGTATGAGCCCCTGTGCCACTTGGACGCATCGTTCCAGTCGCCGGATGCACCCTGCTTATAATAGAAGTCATCCGCCGGAGCGACCGAGACGGAGAATGCGCTTAGCGCGACCATAAGCGCAGAATTGATTTTTTGTTTCACGCAAGACTCCTCATGTGGTTGACAATGTTCCTAATACGGCCTGAATGTATCAAAAACGCATCACCGTTGGAATGCAAAAATCGCCTTTTTATTTGCTCTTTTCGCCTGACACGAAAAATGAGTTTCCGGGAAATATCAAGGCGCCGTCGCTACGTTTGCTCCGCACACCAATGGCCTTTTCGCCATCACCGCACACCAGTGGCGACGGCGCCCTCGCCGTCGCGGC
>SAMEA104315424__coassemble_794_pt1 | contig 18415 bp, 11 predicted proteins | sample SAMEA104315424__metabat2_low_PE_034 | metagenome-assembled genome bin SAMEA104315424 (sample SAMEA104315424) | gut metagenome | biome: Monkey gut; feature: monkey-associated habitat; material: faeces | place: China | collected 2013 | reverse complement strand
ACGATCTCGTTCGTGAAGTTGTCGTACTCGTCCACGATCACGTAGAGGCCGTAGCTGAGACGCTTCAGAAGCGGAACGACCGCATCGTACTTGACGCCGGCGTTCGGCAGCGCAATTAGTTCATCGACATCGGCGACCTTCGCGAGAATTTCCCGGTGACCGTCAATCAGATTTCGAAGCGCCGTGTCGAGATACTGCTCGAAGCGCACCTGCCAACTGTCACCCGGATATTTGCCGACCAAAGAGAAATCGAGCGAAAGGACGAAATACCGATTCGCGTTCGATGTCGGCTTTTTCCCGATGTCGAGGCCGCCGAAGAGGCGGTCGAAGTTTTCCTTCTCCGCGACGTCGTAGTAGCAGCGCAGCGTCTCGCAGAGGAGCGACTTCCCGAACCGGCGCGGCCGCACGAAGAAGAGGAAGTTCGCGCGCGCCTCCAGCTTGCGGATGAACGCGGTCTTGTCGACGTAGTAGAAGTCCTCCAGGCGGATGCGCTTGAAGTCCTTCACGCCGTACGGTATCTGCTCGGATCTCATGGGGCAGATTATAGCACATCTTTCCTCGGCGGAAGGATGCCCTGCAAGTGTAGGGGAAGAAACGGCAGCAGCATTTGATGGGAGAGATGTTTGAGACCGTTAACCCTCGATAAGCCACTTCCAGACGGGAACAATGCGGATGCCGTCGTCCGTCGTATCTTCGTCATCCCAGGTGACGATGGTGCAGTCGTCGATTCCGGTTGTCCTCTTTGCCTCGCGCAGGGCAGATATCTCGCGTGCAAATGTTTCGGCGGCCGACATCTCGTAGGCGACTTGGATGAGTTGTCTCTTCCGGGTCTCATGGTTTACAACGTGGAAATCGACCTCGCGGTCTCCAGGCAACGGCAGATAATTGACCTGATTTAACCCTCGGCGCAATGCGAGATAGACGATGTTCTCGAGTCGCCACCCCTTTTCGGCGTCAGTCTTCGCAGTGACGGCATTGACGAGTCCGACATCAACCATATAGTGCTTGTCAGGATTGACTCGCTTGACCGCCAACGAGTCGGAAAGAACTGATACGGGATAGACAAGGTAGGCATCCTTGAAATAGGAAATGTAGTCTGCCACATCCTCGCGTCGGCTTGGGAACGCCAGGTTCTTTAGGACACCCGAAATCGCACGGGCGGATGTTTTCCTCGCAAAGTTATGCAACAGGTAGTCCAGCGTGTACAGGAGCGACTGGACGCTCACAACTTTATGCCGCTGTAGAACATCGCGGTAGACGACGGCATGTGCGTAGTCCTGCAATGTCGCGATGCGAATGCCATCCGGCATGTCCTGCACGGCTGGGAATCCGCCGACTTCGGCATAACGTGCCATCGCATGCCGTAAAGCCCCGCGCTCTGCCGTCGTGTAGACGCCTCTTGGGGGCAGTTTGCTGAAGATTCCGTTGAAACGGAGAAACTCGCGAAACGACAAAGGGAATACCTCGATGGGGACTGCCCGGCCGCGCATTGCCGTTGCGATCTCGGCAGAGAGGAGTTTTGACGATGAACCAGTCAGGCAAAGCTGGATATTCGGTGTGTCCACAAGCCGCCGGGCATACGATTCCCAGCCCACGATGTCCTGAAGTTCATCCAGGAAAAACCACTTTTTCGCCCGTGCAAATTCAGGGTAGAGTTCCGCGTGAGCCTCTTCAATCAGATGCAGCCGGTCAACCGTCATGCCACGCAAACGATCATCCTCGAAATTCAGGTGAATGATTCGGCCTAATTCCACGCCTTTCGAGATCAGGGCCTGAATGTGCGCATACGTCACGTAAGTCTTGCCAGTCCGACGCATCCCCTTGATGACCGTCGCAAGCGTCGGCGTTTCGTAGTAATCGACATCACGGGCGATCACCTTCATGGATACTCCATCTTCATAAAACTCGCGAAGAATTTGTTTGATCGTGTTTTTCATGCCATGAATTGTACTAAATGTGTGCCAACAAGTCAATCAGATGGCACATATTTTGAGACAAAACCACCACCATGTTCATTTTTTCTGCTGCACACACGGATCACTTGCGGAAAAGTGTGATGCCCACTCCGTCTGCATGGCATTTGCCGTACCCTACAGTTGTAGGGGTGGCGGCGCACCCTTGACCTGTGAGGGTGTCGTGCTATATAATACAGTCTCAAAACAAACAACGGTTGTCAGAAATAGGGGGCTGTTTATGTATCGTAATGCTGAAAATGACATGATATCATGGTTTTCTTCTTCGCGAAGAAAGCCTCTCGTCTTGCGGGGCGCGAGACAGGTCGGCAAATCGACGCTCGTTCGGCAGTTCGCGGCTACGCAAAAACTTGTCCTGAACGAGATCAACCTAGAACGCCATCTAAATCTGGCGAAAATCTTTCGTTCGCTCGACATTCCGCGAATTTTAGAGGAATTGAGTGTGCTTGTCGGGCGTTCGGTCGATGAGCCGGATTCATTGCTGTTCTTGGATGAGATTCAGGCTGTTCCCGAGGCGTTGGTGGCACTGCGCTATCTCTACGAGGATCGTCCAGACCTTCCGGTTGTCGCGGCAGGGTCGCTTCTGGAATTTGCACTCGATGCCAAACGGCTTTCTATGCCTGTAGGACGTGTCACATACATGTATTTGGGGCCGATGGGCTTTGATGAGTTCCTGCGGGAAGTTGAGCCAGACCTTGTTGCCTATTGCCGACAGGCCGCCATCGAGCGGTCTGTCCCCGAAATGGCGCACGAACGGCTCAAGCGTCGCCTTCGGCAGTTCATGTTCGTCGGCGGAATGCCGGAGGCGGTACTTGCGTATTCGCAGGAGGGGCTGACGGCGATGTCGGAAGTCCAGCGGATGATTCTCGAATCGTATGAGGACGATTTCGCCAAGTATGCGCATGGCATCGACTTGGCGCTTATGCAGGAAATCTTTCGCAATCTGGCGTCTCAGGCGTGCAAGAAGGTCAAGTACGTGAACTTTTCGCGCGAGGTCGGCTCACGCGAGGTCAAGGCCGTCTTGAACCTGTTCCGCAAGGCGCGAGTCTGTGCCGACGTGCGGGCATCAAAATGCGATGGACTGCCGCTTTACGCAGAGACAGAGGAGGGTGCGTGGAAGTGCCTGTTCATGGATGTTGGGCTGATGATCCGTTCGTGCGGTGTCGTCTGGCAGATGCTGGAGCGAATGGATGACATTCGCTTTGTCAACGAGGGTACTTTGGCGGAGCAGTTTGTCGGGCAGCACCTCCTGTACGCATCAGGTTGCCTGGAAAAGCCTCGGCTGGCCTATTGGCTGAGAGAGGGCGGAAAGAACAACGCCGAGGTTGATTTTGTCTTGGCGCACGAGGGCGAGATCCTGCCCATCGAAGTCAAGGCAGGGGCCGCCGGGTCGCTCAAGTCACTGCGCGAGCTGATCTTGGCCAAGCGGTTCCCGCGAGCCATTCGGTTCGATCTCAACCGCCCGACGTCACAGGTCGTTCCGTTGACGACGGATGCGGGGACTGTCACGTATACGCTTGATTCGCTTCCGCTCTATGCCGTGCCATTTCTAAAGACAGAGGGAGCTTAGGTTGCACTAAGTGTGTACCAGCAAGCCTACCCTACAGTTGTAGGGGTGGTGGTGGGGCGAGGTTTGTGCTAAATTCCTGTGCGTTGTAGATATGGTGTGTCGTGTCAAAATAGGTACTTAACGATCAAGTCAGAGTAAGGAACAAGCCTATGAAGAAAAAAAAATCACCCAATGGAACGCATGTGCGGGAAATCCGTGTGTGCGGTTTGACACGGGGGTAAAGCGAACTGCCGCCATTCTTGCCCTTGGCATGGCGGTGTTCGCGATGTCCAGTTATGGATTTTCGGTAGGGCTTTCGGACTACACCTTCGTTCTTCCATCGGCAGATGTCTCAGCGACGGATGCCTTTGTTGTCAAAGATGTCAATGGGCTTCTGGCCAGATCCCTCGGCAGTCGTCTTCCTGTAGTGTCTGCGGAAGCGGCACCGAAGGCGAATCGAATCTTCATTCGTCAGGCACCGGCATGGTTCGACTATTCTCGGCTATCCGGATCGGATGCGGCGGTTGTCATTAGGGACGGCGACATCTGGCTCTTTGGACGTGGGGCGAACGGAGTGCGCTACGCGGCCTATGATTTCCTGACATCCGATCTCGACTATCGCTTCTTCGACGCACGAGGCGGCGTTGGTGTGCCTGATCTTTCGGCAATTGGGTTGGAAGATAAGGAGCGGATCGTGCGCTTCGCGTTTCCGGGCCGGGAACACCGTCTCTTTTGCCGACGCGGGAAGGAGAGTGCGCTTTTCTATTTCAGGACGGGTCTGAATGCCCGCATGGAATCCACTTTCGTAGATGCCGATCTCCCAAAAGGCATTGTGGTTGACGAGTTCATATTGCCCGTGCCGTACGCACATGGACTTGTGCAATATTTCCCCAAAAACCGGATGGCGGCACGTCTCGCATGGACGAAGCCGTTTGCCCGTGATTACGACAAGGAGATGCCGGAATGCTTCGCCCTCGGAAATGACGGGAAGCGCAATCCCGACCATCAGCCGTGCCTGAGCAATTCTGAGGTGCGTCGCGTAATCAGGAGAAACTACTTCAACATGATCGCCAGACAGGATCGCCCGGCCTACCTTGACCTGTCTGCCGGCGACACGCCTGGACGCTTCTGCTGGTGCGAGCCGTGCCGGGCGCTGGAAGATAAGTATGGCACCCCAGGCGGACCGCTTCTGGATCTGTTGCTGTCGTTTTCTCCAGAGGTCGCGGCACGGTATCCGGATCAGAAGATGCTCATGCTGGCCTACCGGAAGCGTCAGACAGAGTTCCCGCCGAAGACACTGGCTCGTCTGCCGGATAATCTGGTGCCGAACTTCGCGCCGATCGACGATGACTTCTCGAAAAGCTGGCTGCATCCGGTGAACGCCAATACGTTGCATAACCTGCGCGAGTGGGGACGTCTCAGCAAGGAAATGCTTGTCTGGTACTACCCTAATCCATACGGGGAACCGGTTACGCCGCCACTCGGCAATGTCCGCCGCCTCGCAACCGATATGCGGCTCATGAAGGAGGCAGGGAAAGTCTCTCTCTTCTTTGAACACAACGTCGGTGTCCGCGAGATGACCGGCTTCACGGAACTTCAGACGTACCTGATCTCTCGACTTTCACGGGATATCACGCTTGACGCATCGGCGCTGATCGATGAGTTCCTGTCGTTTGAATATGGCGTTGCGGCGGCGGATGTGAGTGCCTACCTCGATGAACTCGAAGTGCTGACCGAAGATTGCGCAAAGTTCTTCCGCTGGGATGCCGGACTGCGCGAATATGATTTCCTGACTCCCGAACGCCTGGCAAGATGGTCGGAGTCATTCGACAAGATGGAGAAGGCACTCGCGCAGGAGCGAGTCCGTTTGAGGAATGTGCGGCGGCTTCGTCTTGGGCTTGATATCGCAAAGGCGAAGAAGACGGGTGATGTCTCTGTTCTTCCGCGCATACGTGCTGTTCTTGGCGAGATAACAGACGATTGTTTTGCCGAGAAATTTCGCGGGTCTGCGAGTGCGTTCGTGCAGAAGATTGAAAGACAGCTTCGGCCCATCGAGTTCAGGTTTGGGCCGAACGCCAGACCTCTGCCTAAGGAGTTGTTTGGACACGTCCCTGGCGAATGCGTCACAGAGATGCTGCCCATTGCGGGTTTTGGTTTTGGCGGAATGGTGGACGATCCTGATGCGGCCTACAGGGTCGCCGCAATGCTCGACTCTACGAAGAATGCGATTGCGGAGAAGGCTGTAAGGCTTCCGTTCAAGGCTTCCATCACGACATATATACCGAAAGGTTCGTCAAAAGCCATTGAAGGCTCCGGCGTGACGAGGGAAAGCCTCGGACCGCGCGATTCGTATAAGTTCTATCTGATGGGGCGGACTACGCTCACGCAAGACCTGATGGTCACTCTCGGATGCTGGGGAATACGCTCGCGTGACATCAGTGACGCCTACAAGTATGGTGCCTTCAACAAGGCTCGCATCTATGCGTCGCTCAAATTCCAGGGGCCGGCGTTCTACCCGGATGACACGCGCACGAATAAGGTCTTCTGTGATCGCATCGTCGTCGTCCGCGACTATGAAGGCGAGATCCCGTACCCATGAAAACGCCAGTGGCGGGGATAAATCATCAGCTTCGAACCTGTTAAAGTCAAGGAAAAGGAGTCAAGTCATGAAGTATTCATTGATTGCGGTCGCAGTGATTGGTTGCGCTACCGCATCGTTCGCGAAAACCTGCACATGGGTCGGTGGCTCTGGCAACTGGAGCGAACCGACGAACTGGGATTCCCAAACGGCACCAGAATCAGGCGACACTGTCATCTTGAATTCATCGAGCTCGACGCCGACGGCAATCGTCAATGACCTTGGCGCTATTTCGCTGGAATTGCTTGAATTCACGGGGGCAGGCTTGACCCTGACGTCCGAAGCCGCGTTGACGCTGATCGGCCAGGATGGAGAGGTAATGCGGAATTCGGCGACTGCCGATGTGACGATATCCGCACCAATCGTGCTTAACGGTGGGCTTACGAATCTGGTTTCGCTTTCCGGCACGGCGAAGACGCTGGCGTTTGCAGGCCCAATTTCAGGATCAGGCGCGATTTGGTTTTCGGGCGATTCGAGTTCGGACAATATTGTCAAGCTGCAGGAACCCAATTCGTATGAGGGCGGTACACGGTATTCCAAATGCTCGGTTTTTGCGCAATCGCCTGCGGCTTTTGGCGCGACGAAGACGTGCGTCTGGCACAGCGCGGGCGATGGCAATCTGAGGCTTGGCGAACCAGGAGACTGGGACTATGATTTCATGATCGGCAGCAGTACGAAACAGCAGATGTGGTTCGACAAGGCTGGCACGTACAATGTCAACGGACGAATCGTCGGATCTGCCGCAAGCGGTGTCTTCCGTCCCTATACGGTCAGCGGCGTGACCGTGAATTTCAATGAGGCGGTCGAGCTTCCCGGCTATGATCTCTATCAGCACCCGCATTCGAATTCCGAACTTCATTTCAAGAAGCCGATTCGCGTGACGCGCATCCGAAACGGATCGATGTTCAGCTATCGCGGCGGGTACGCGCATCTCGATGCGCCGGGAAACGACTACGACGAGCTGTGGCTGGGCCTCTCGTCAAACGTCAAGTGCGGCGTGTCCTTTGCGCTTAATGGCAATGTGTCCGTGTTGTGGAAGGAATATCTCTCGAACGGAAGCGGCTACCTTGATTTGTGCGGCAATGATCAAGTCGCCTTGGCTTTGGACACGGGCACCGCGACGGCGAGAGATGGCCGGTATGTCGCAAGTTCCGGTGCGGCGGCGACGCTGTTCCTGTCGGGGGCGATGAATGACTACTCGGCGTGCTGCATTCTGAAGGACGCCGTCTCGCTCGTATGGGATCCCGCCGAGGATGTCGTGCAGGAACTGAAGGATCAGGCCCATACGACATCCGGAACATTGACGGTCTCGAACGGAACGCTTCGCGTCAGCGGAACAGCCACGTTCAAGAACCTTTCGGCCATCCGCGTGGCGGACGGGGCTATGTTCGAGTTGGCGACGACTGAATCGAATGCCCTTGATTCGTTGGAGGAACTGACGATCGGCGAGAACGGAGTCTTCATGGTGTCTGATACGGCTGTGACGCCGTTTGGCGTAAACCGGCTCACGCTGGAACTGGCAGAGACGGCGACGCTTATACTTCCGGCAGGATGCGACTGCTTCTTTGCCGCCATCTACGTGACCGAGAATGGCATTCGTCGGCAGATTCCTGGCGGAAACCAGACTGGGAAAATCAGGCAAATTGTCGGTGGCGGCACGATTGCCGTCAAGGAGGGCACCACGGAAGCCGAAGACGAGCCGGCGACATGGACAGGCGGAGGCGGCACCGACGCGCGCATCAGCGTGGCGGCGAACTGGAGCGACAACGGAACGCATGACCTGGCATCAGGAGGATTCTATCCGACGTTTGCGTCGGCGGGTGCAGCAGCCGTCGTGGATGTCCCGGCCTCCTTCAAGGGCCTTGTATTCGATGGAGCGGTCGGGACGTTCTCGCTCAATGGAGAGTCTTCGGTTGGCCTGTATCGGCGTGGCATCGCCGTCAATGCGCCCATCGGCGATATACGGGAGTCGGTCGTGTCCGTTCCGCTCGACATTCGGTCTGACCAGCCGTGGCAAGTCGATGCCGATGCGAAACTTCGCATAGCGAGTCCCTTGTCGTCATCCTTCCCCTATGCCATCACCAATCAAGGTTCTGGGACGGTCGAGCTTGCGGCGTCCAGCCCTGACTTTACAGGCTCGTTCGTTCACGCGGGCGGTACGCTGGAGGTGACGGCGGCGACAAACGCCTTTGGCGGCGTTGGTGACGTACCTGTGGTGATTGACGAGGTCAAGAAGGGCAGCGGCGTTTTCACCCGCCTTCACGGCACGGTGGTCGAACGCCCCGTCATCTATTATGCCAGGGACAACACAGACTACTTTAGCACACAGGACAGTTCAACCAATCGCTTCACATGCGCATTCACTCTGCCGAATAGGCAGCCGTTCCGTCCGAAACTCAAGAACCGCTCCGTTGTCATCTGTGATGGAGGGATGTTGGCGGCGAACTACTTCGCGCCGAAAGGAGACAGCCAAGGCCTCTGCCGCTGGATATTCAACAACAAGCCGTTTGTCTGCGACCAGCACTTCAACGTCAGGGAATACGTCTGCGCAGAGTTCAACGTAGCCGGTAACATGATCGCACAGGGCCTTTCGCTCTTTGACTCTTTCGCGTCGCTTTCGTTTGGAGTCGATTTTGCCTTTGACCAGCGAACGCTTCCGTTGACAATCAAGTCTAATGCAAAGGATGGCACGATCTGGCTGAACGGTCATCACCAGCGCTTTGGGGACTTCAATATCGAGGAAGGGGCATCTGGCGTAACGGTAGATTCGACGGGCCCCGCGATGCTCTACATCAACCAATCGAAGGACATGACGAACAGCACTGTTGATTTCACGGGCTTTGCTGGGATATCGAAGGCCGGTTCGGCGACGTTTGCCATGGATCGTATGCTCTCTTCCACCGGGATTGTCGAGGTGACAGGAGGAACGTTCGCGATGACAGAGAACAGCTCGTGGAGAAACTGCATGAATGTGTCGGTCTCCGGCACAGGCGTATTTCTTGCCTCGTCTGCGCGGCCATTTTCGCGCAAGGCTACGGTTTCCATCTTGGAAGATGGAAAAATCGATATTCCCGCAGGCGTTACGATTGTCTGTGGCACTCTTTATCTCGACGGCTCATCCGTAGCGGCACCGCTTGGAAGATACTCGCGAACGGAGGGGCCTGAGGAATATCGTACGCATTTTGCCGGAGATGGCGCACTTGTCGTTCGCGGAATGTGCGGTATGAAAGTTGTAATCAGATAAACAAGCGGCATAGTATTTGTCATGACAAAGAAATATGCACTCGAAGGAAGACGGGAAAGTTCGCACATGAAAGGCATTTTGGCATTGGGCGTCGTATTGATTTTCTCGTTTGCGGCAATGGCATTGGAATCAGCCTCGGATGATTCGAAAAGCATCTCGGTCCCGTCGGTGCCGGTTGCGGCGGATGTCGTCGTCTACGGCTCGACGCCGGCGGCGCTGACGGCAGCGATCTCGGCAAAGAGGGGCGGCGCATCGGTTGTGGTCGTCTCGCCGGAGACGCGCATCGGCGGCCTCACGACTGGCGGACTCGGCTATACCGACATTGGCGACAAGCGCGCCTTCGGCGGCCTTGCCCTCCGTTTCTACCGTGACGTCGCCGCCCATTACGGCAGCAAGGATGATTCGATGTGGACGTTCGAGCCGTCGGCGGCTCTGGCGATTCTCGAACGCTGGGAAAGGGAGGATGGGCTGGAGATCGTGCGCGGCGAATGCCTCGACCGCCGTCGCGGCGGCGTGACGGTCGCGGACGACCGCATCGTGTCGTTCAAGACGCTTTCGGGCCGCGTCTTCCGCGGCAAGATGTTCGTGGACGCGACCTACGAGGGCGACCTCATGGCGGTGGCCGGCGTGAGCTACGCCGTCGGACGCGAATCGAATGCCGAGTACGGCGAGACGCTGGACGGCGTGCAGTACGCGCAGGCCAAATACCACCAGTTCCGAGAGGGCGTCGATCCCTACGTCGTGAAGGATGATCCGTCGTCAGGCCTCCTGCCGGGCATCGAGGCCGGCAAGGTCGAGCCGGACGGGACGGGCGACCGGCGTGTCCAGGCGTATTGCTTCCGCATGTGCCTGACGGACGACTCGGCGAACCGCATTCCGTTCAGGAAGCCGGAAGGCTATGACGAGCGCATCTACGAACTCCTGTTCCGCAATTTTGAGTGCGGTGCGGACGCGGAGCCTCTGCCGTGGATCAATTCGCGCATGCCGAACCGCAAGACGGACACCAACAACCGAGGCGCATTCTCGACGGACTTCATCGGGCAGAACGGAAACTGGACGGAAGGGACTTATGCCGAGCGCGAGCAGATTCTCCTTGCGCACCTCCGTTTTCAGCAGGGCCTCATGTGGACGCTCGCCAATCATCCGCGTGTTCCAGAGAAGGTTCGGGCGGAGGTCTCCCGTTGGGGCACGTGCAAGGACGAGTTTTTGGATGGCTTTGGCGACGGCTGGCAACGGCAGCTTTACGTCCGCGAGGCGCGTCGGATGAAGGGCGAATACGTGATGACCGAGGCGAACTGCCGTCGCACGGTCGAATCGGCGCGCCCCATTGCGATGGCCGCCTACAAGATGGACTCCCACCATGTGCGGCGGATCGTCGATGCGCAGGGGTTCGTCAAGAACGAGGGTGACGTGGAGGTCGGCGGCGGGAATGGGCCCTATGGTATCGACTACGGGGCGATTGTCCCGAAGCGTGGGGAATGCCGAAACCTGTACGTGCCGGTCTGCCTTTCGGCCTCGCACATCGCTTTCGGGTCAATCCGCATGGAACCCGTGTTCTTCGCGCTCGGCCAGGCCGCAGGGACGGCCGCCGCGCAGGCCGTCGCCGCTGGTTGCGACGTGCAGGATCTTCCCTATGCGCCTTTGGCCGCGCAGCTGGTCCGGGATGGGCAGGCCATCCGCCTGAGTGAACCCAGATGAGCCGTTCGGGCGGATGACGCACGAGACGGGCGTCTCCCGCACTGGCGTCGCGATCAGCAAGTGAGCAAGGCTTACGGTTGCTTCTCCACAAAAGTCGATCGAGTTATGTGATTAATATCACGAAAGTCGATTGACTTTCGTGATATCCGTTTGCTATAATGACCTCCAAATTCGAGGATAAGTTATGCAAAGAGATATTCTGAAGCGCATTTTTGACTGGAATAAGAGCTCAAGGCGAAAGCCGCTTGTGCTTATGGGCGCTCGGCAGGTCGGGAAGACCTGGCTGATGAATGCCTTTGCGCAGGAGGCCTATCCGAGCGACACGGTGTACGTGAACCTCATGAAGATGAAGGCTTTGCGCAACAGCCTTGAGACGAGCGACCTTTCTCCATCTGCGCTTCTCGAACGGATTCGCGTGGCGTTGGATGCGGACATCACGCCGGGCAAGACGCTACTTGTGCTGGATGAGATCCAAGAGTCTTCGGCCCTGTTGACGGGACTCAAGTTCTTCAACGAAGACTTGCCGGATCTCGCTGTCATTGCGGCAGGGTCTCTTTTGGGACTCGCCGTGGGGCGGGCGAAGGATCGTGTCGCGCCAGATGGGAATCCCAATGAGGGGCGTGGATCGTTCCCTGTCGGCAAGGTGAACTTCCTTGACGTCTTCCCGATGAACTTCTCGGAGTTCGTCCGAGCGGTCGGCAAGAGGCGGCTGGCGGATCTTCTCGACGTCGGCGACCCGGGGCAGGTCGAGCCGTATGCGGTGGAGCTGACGGACCTGCTGAAGCGCTATCTTGTGGTCGGGGGTATGCCGGAGGCGATCAACGTCTACGTCGAGACGGATGATTTCCGCACTGTACGCGAGACGCAGGAGGAGATCCTTTCCGCATATGATGCCGATTTCGTGAAGCATGCGCCGTCCACGCTGCTGCCGAAGATTCGGCTGCTGTGGCATTCCATACCATCGCAGCTGGCCAAGGAGAACAAGAAGTTCGTCTATACGGCGTTGAAGGCTGGCGCACGTGCGCGCGAGTATGAATCCGCGCTGCAATGGCTGGAAGACGCGGGGATGGTCAATCAGGTGTTCAGGGTCGGCACACCGCGTCTGCCGTTGCGCTCGTATCGGGACTTCTCGGCGTTCAAGCTCTATGCCCATGATGTCGGACTTCTCGGCGCGATGAGCGACTTGCCGCCCTCGGCGCTTTTGGAAAGGGATGCCCTGTTCACGAACTTCAAGGGAACCTTGACCGAACAGTATGTCCTGCAGGAGCTGCTGGTCGCAGGGTTCAGGCCGTGCTATTGGACGAACGATGCGGGCAATGCCGAGGTCGAGTTCGTCGTTCAGGGCGCGAATGGGGTCTATCCCGTCGAGGCCAAGGCGGGCATCAACATTCAGGCGAAGAGCCTCAAGGTCTATCGCAGACTTTTCAGTCCGCCCTTTGCCTTGCGGACATCGCTCGCGGCTGCTCATGACGGAGACGAGGTCAAGGACATTCCGCTGTTCGTCTTTGGCCCGGCCGTTCGGCGGCTGAAATGAGAATATGCGCCTCTGGACGCGCAACTGGTCCGGGATGGGCAGGTCATCCGCCTGAATGAACCCAGATGAGCCGTTCGGGCGGACGGGCGAGACTGGGAAGAATGCGAAATGAGAGGGAAGTCGCTCGTCTAATGTTGTGAGGTGGCACCGTTTTGCCTGCGCCAGTCGCGCATTGAGGCGCCGGTCTTCCGCCTAAAGAGGTTCTTCAGGTAGTTTGCGTCTGGATAGCCGGCGCGGCGGGCGATGTCTGCTATCGGGAGATCCGTCTGGGAAAGCATCCGCTTCACCTCGCCAAGGCGAACGTTGAGTATTGACTGGAGGAGCGACATGCCGGTCTCTTCCCTGAAGCGCAGGTTGGCGAGGCTACGGGATGTGCCGAGGTGGCGTATGACATCCTCCGCCGTGATCCCGCGCAGTGCGTTGCTTTCGATGTAGGCGAGCGCCGCGCGGGCCATCGACCTTCCGATGGAGGCGTTGCGCGTCGAGCCTCGCTCGATGATGTCGCGGATTCCGAATAGGAACACGCGCCTCCTTGGCCTTGCGCCACACATCATCGCCTGAAGCTCGCGCGCTGCGCGGTGGCCTTCGGACTCGAAATCGGGCATGAGGCTCGTTAGCGTCGGCCGCACATGGTCGCACACGACATCGTCGTTGCCGACGGACAGCACTTCAAGTTCGTCCGGGATCATTGCCTTGGCGTCTCGTGCCGCCTCGATGACGCGCCTTCCGACGTCGTCGTATGCGGCGAATATCCCGCATGGCTTTGGCAACGCGATGATCCTCCTGGCGAGACGCTTTTGCGACAATTCGCCAATGTCCTCAACCAGAGCGGCCTCGTGCCCGCACCGCCGAAGTTCGCGCACGAACGCAGCGCCGCGCTCCTTGCTCCAGCATCGCGCGACCCCCGCAAAGGCAAACGACTTTACTGTCGGCGTCGACAGGAGGCGCTGAGCCGCGGCTTTGCCGATCGCATCGTTGTCGTCGTTGACAAAGACCGAATCTGGGATGCGGTCAAGTATCGCCTTGTTCGGCTGGTCGATGAACACGACGGGCGCACCGAGCCTGGCATAGAGCGCATTGGTGTCGCGGTCTCCCGGCGCGACGAATATGTATCCGTCGTACCCGTCGCGAATCGCCGCGCGGAGGATGCGAGGAGAATAGTCCGCAAAGGAGCGGATGAGGTTCAGATCCCACGAATGTCCTTCTCCGAGGAACCTGTATATGCCGGTAATGTGCTGCCGCCCGGCCAGGCTTGCGAGGTTTGCGAGCACAAACACGCGAAATCGTCTCTCGTTGGTCATGCTCCGGAGTGTACCATATCCGTTGGCCGAATGGTACGATTATTTTGGCTCAATGGTACCATCCGCTATGCTATAATGACGGCATTTCAAAATCAAGGGGTGTCGAATGATGGAGATTGGCGAGAGCGCACGGGCGAAGGCCCGCGATTTCATTGACAACGAGAAGCAGTTCCAGCTCGGATTCCTGCCGACGGAGCAGTCGAATCCGATCACCGCGACGCTGGAGGAGGACTTCAGGCGGTCTACGATTGCCGGCATACAGTGTCTGCAGCGCGGTGATCGGCAGATGCCGATCACGATGCGCCACGTCTTCGCGGGCAGGCGCTTCGCCAAGCTCGTGGATTCCATGGTCAGCACTGTGACCGGGCCGAAGGGACGCATCATATTCTCGGGCTGCGGCGCGACGGGGCGCCTCTCCATCCTCCTCGAGTCGATGTGGCGGGACTTCTTCCACCGCCGCGCCGCCGAGCTGACGCGCGAGGAACGGGCGCTCGCAGACCGCTCGGCGTCCATCATGACGGGCGGCGACTTCGCGCTCATCCGTTCGGTGGAGTTCTTCGAGGACTACGCCGAGGGCGGCCGCCGCCAGGCTGCGGCCCTCGATGTTGGGACCGGCGATACATTCGTCGCGATAACCGAGGGCGGCGAGACCTCGTCGGTCCTCGGCACGCTCAGGTATGCCGCCGAGCATGGCGCCACCTGCTTCCTCGTGTTCAACAACCCTGCCGACATCCTCCGCAGCCGCCTTGACCGCTGCCGGGAGGCGATCGACAACCCGAAGGTGACAGTGATCGACCTCTATTGCGGCTCGATGTCGGTGGCCGGATCGACGCGGATGCAGGCGACGAGCTCCGAGCAGCTGCTGTGCTCGTGTGCGCTTGAGGCGGCGCTCTGCCGTGTATTGCCGCGATTCGCGACTGAGACGGCCTCCGACTACACGCTTGCGTTCGAGCGCCTGCTGTCCGGGCTGGAGTCTGATGCCGGACGCAGAATGATTGCCGACGAGATAGAGTTCGAGAAGGCCGTATATGAGGCCGGTGGACGCATAACCTATCTTGCCGACAAGTGCATGCTCGACCTGTTCACGGACAACACCGAACGCGCGCCCACGTTCATGATCCCGCCTCTCCGCTCAAGCCGGGAAAGGGACTTCGCGCAAAGCTGGGCGTTCGTCAAGAATCCGCTGCATCCTACGGAGGAATGCTGGAGCGAGATGATGCGGCGCCGTCCGCGCTGCCTGGAGTTTACCGCGGACGACGCCCGTTCGCTGGGCATGCCGCAGGGATTCATCGACCATCCGCCGCTCATCAAGTATTCCGACCTGATCACGTACATGATCGGCAACGAGCCCGCCCCGGAGCGCATCGAAGGCTACGCGAGGGCGGCGGCGGTCGTGCTGAACGTTCCGGGCGCAGAGTCGTCCTTCGCCGCTGCGGCCGACAGACTGGCGGCCGCATGGCCGGAGCGGCGCGACTTCACGTTTGCCTTCCCGATTGCGGACTCGCCCCTTGAGATATGGAAGCACCTTGCGGTGAAGCTCGCGTTCAACTGCCTTTCCACCGGGACGATGGCGGAGATGGGACGCATTGCCGGAAACTGGATGAGCTGGGTGTCGATGTCCAACAAGAAGCTCATCGACAGGTGCATACGGCTCGTGTCGGAACTCGGGCGCGTCGATTACGGGACTGCCGCCGAGACCGTCTTTGCCGCCCAGGAGTGGGTCGAGTCGCAAGACTGGTCGAAGAGCGAGGAGCCGAGTCCGGTGCAGGTGGCGCTGAAGAGCCTTCGCGAACGTTAAGCGAATGGGCGGCTGTGCGACGACGGCAATGTGGATCGGAGGTTGACATGAAAAGTTCCTACAAGTGGGCGATGCTGGCGATGCTCAGCTGCGCGTTCTTCTTCCATCAGGCGGATCGTGCGCTGTTTGGTCTTCTGACGATTCCGATCCAGGACGAGCTTGGCCTTTCCGACGTGCAGATAGGCTGGATCAACACGGTGCTGTCATGGACGCTCGCCGGGATGGCGTTCGTAGCCGGCCCGGTGGGCGACCGGTTCTCGCGCAAGTGGATAATCACGCTCTCGCTCCTCTCGTGGTCGCTCATGACGTTCATGATGGGGTTCGTCGGAGACTGGAAGCTCTTCGGGTTCGTCATCCCGGCGTTCTTCGTAGTCATGTTCTTCCGCTCCATTGCAACGGGGGTGGGGGAGAGTTTCTACGGGCCGTGCTACCCGCCGCTCATCGCGGCGTTCCACAGGGAGACGCGATCGATTGCGCTCGCGATCCACCAGGGTGCGCTCTACTTCGGCCTCATGACGTCGGGCATCATCACCGCGTGGGCGCTCGGCTTCCTGGGCACGTGGCGGCACGTATTCATGGTCTTCGGCGGCGCGGGCTTTGCGCTCGGCATCTTCTTCATATTCGCCTTGCGAGACACGGCGGCTGAAGCCGATGGCTCCAATGGCGATTCGTCCGTAGCCTCTCGGCCGTCTTTCTTCGCCGGGCTTGCCTACTTCGCGAAGAAGCCGTCGGCGTGGTGCGCGATGGCGGGGTTCGTTGCGATCGTGTTCGTGAACAACGCCTACCTCTTCTGGGCGCCGAAGTTCATGGCGATGAAGTTCGGCACGTCAGTCGGAGCGGCGGGTACGCAGACGATGCTGTGGCACCATCTTTTTGCGTTTGTGGCGATCATCGCCGGCGGAGTCCTTACGGATCGGTTCGTGAAGAGGATGCCGCGCTTCCGCCTTGGATTCCAGATCCTCGCGCTCCTCTGCGGCGCACCGTGCCTCGCGCTGATCGGGATCTCCGGCACGGCGGCGACGATGATTGCGCTGACGGCTGCGTACGGCGTCTTCCGGGGATTCTTCGAGGTGAACACGCACGCCTCGCTTTTCGACGTCATCCCGCCGCAGTACCGTTCGACGTCAGTCGGCATATTCACGGTGTTCGCCTTTTTCGTCGGAGGCCTTTCCGGGGTCCTGATGGGTGCGCTTTCCCAGAGATATGGCGTCAGGGGCTTTGAGATCGGCTTCATTCTGATGGCTGCGGCCTACGTTCTTGGCGCGTTGACGATGTTGATTTCGTTCGTGTCGACTTTCAGGAAGGATCGGGTCGAGGAGTGACCCGCTGCGCGTATCCGCTGGCGCCGCTCCGGTCGTGGCGGAGCAGACGCCGAAGGAGGCCCGCGAGTTCTACATTCCGCGCCTTTCCCGCGAACGCGGCATCTGCGGCACGGAGTTCGAGGTCAGGCTACGCAACGAGCTGACCCAGCGGGCGATTGCGAAGGAGTGCGCTGACTGGCTGCGCCGCAAGGCGATGTTCAGGTCGAACGTGACGGACGAGCGGATGATGGGGTTCATGAACGTGGACGACGCGACCTACATGCCGCTCAACGGGTTCACCACGGTCGATCTCGGCTGCGAGCGCGGCAACAACGTCTACTACCCCGTGCAGAAGTCGCGCATCCGCTCAACCCCGGCAACCGGAAGGTCTTGGTCTTCACGGCGGGCGGCACCTCGGCGCTGCTGGGAGAGGTGTCGGGCTTGGACGACTTCGAATTGATTTGCTTCCTGGTGGTGAAGGAGGGGGCCAGATGACGGTTTTACCACAGAACACACAGAACGGGCTGCGCCCGACACAGAACACACAGAAGATTTTCGGAAAGCATGGGGTTCGGACTTCAGTGTATTCAGTGTGCCGCCGGAATGCGCCGCAGAAAACAAAGTTTTCGGAGGGAACGTTGCGAAGCAACGGCGAAGCCGCCCGCAAGGGCCCACGCGGCTTCAGTGTGTTCAGTGGCCAAGACTGCTGGCATGGAGGGAGAAATACCACAGAACACACAGAACGGGCTTACGCCCGACACCGAACACACAGAAGGGGTTGGGGTGGTGACGACATGAATTGGTCAAACGACATAACGATGTATTTCGACCTTGGGACTCGAATTGAAGTTGACGAGAAACCCGAGCCTGATATTTGTTGCTTTCAGATAATTGAGCAGTTGGGCAGTGTGTCGGGGATGCAAAGTTTCGACGGCCTTGAGTTCGAGGATAATCTTATTGAAGCAAATGATGTCGGGCATATAGAGACCACAGTCCCGCCCTTTATAGAGGATGTGAAGAGGTGGCTTGGCGACAAAGGGAATGTTCCGTTGTTTCAGTTCCTCTTCGAGCGCGTTCTGATAGACCTCTTCAAGGTAGCCCGCACCGAGTGTCGAGTAGACTTCGTATATTGCACCTCGGATGGCAAATGTCTCTTCCTGGAAAATGTAGTCGCTCATGGGTCGAATTATAGCAAATGTTCAGAGCCTTCAGTGTGTTCAGTGGCCGAAACAGTACGGTTGGCTGTTTTTACCACAGAACACACAGAACGGGCTGCGCCCGACACAGAACACACAGAAGATTTTCGGAAAGCACGGGTTCGGACTTCAGTGTATTCAGTGTGCCGCCGGAGGCGGCTTCAGTGTGTTCAGTGGTAGAAA
>SAMEA104315424__coassemble_763_pt1 | contig 19264 bp, 16 predicted proteins | sample SAMEA104315424__metabat2_low_PE_034 | metagenome-assembled genome bin SAMEA104315424 (sample SAMEA104315424) | gut metagenome | biome: Monkey gut; feature: monkey-associated habitat; material: faeces | place: China | collected 2013 | reverse complement strand
TCGGCGTATCGGCACTTCGACAACCTCATCGCCGAGCGGGACGGCAGCGTCTACCTCTGCGGCAACGACCTGCCGGGCTCGAAGCCGAAGAAGGGCTGGCTGAGCTGGGCGTTCTGCAAGCTCCCGACGGTGAAGGCCGTCACGCGCTTCATGGAGACGTACATGGACTGCCGCTTCGTGATGCCCGGGGAGACGGGGCTTGACGTGCCGAAGGTCGCGAAGGTCGACGTCCCCGACGGCATTGCCTCGCGCGAGAGGCCCCAGTTCGAGGCGTCGATGGCGCGTACCGGCGACATGATGAACGACATCGCCAACTGCAACTTCGGCTTCGGCGGCTACAGGAGCTTCGGCGGCCACACGTGGGCGTATGCCTTCCGCGTCGAGGACCACTTCGAGAGGCACCCCGAATGGTACGCGCTGCGCAACGGCAAGCGTCGCGGCGTGAAGGGGAACCCGTCAATCTGCTTCTCGAACAGGGAGGCCGAGGACCACCTCGTCGCGTTCATGGCTGGCCAGTTCGACGAGGGCTACGACGTCGTAGAGCTCGGGCAGAACGACGGCACCGAATACTGCCAGTGCGAGAAGTGCCTGGCCCTCGGGCAGGGGCATGGCATCGGCGAGGCCATCAAGGTGTTCCACCGCCGCGTCGCGGAGCGTCTCATGAGGCTCCGTCCGGGGAAGAAGGTGATGGTCATAGCCTATTCGGTGACCCTGCCCGCTCCGCAGACGTTCCACGACTACCCGGAGAACGTTATGGTGGAGATCTGCCATCCGAGCGAGAGGATCTTCGGCGACTGGGCGTCCTGCAAGGTGCCGGGAGGCATGGCCGCCTACCTTTACGAGTTCGGATGCTATCCGCTTCCGGGCTTCACGGCCAAGTGCTCGTTCGCGCATCTCGCGAAGCTGGCGCGTCTGCTCCATGCGCACGACGTCAAGGCCATCTACCGTTGCGGATACGGCGAGAACTTCGGCATGGAGGGCGCGTACTACTACGTCTTCAATCGCCTTCTCGGCGATCCGGGCCGCAATGTCGACGCGCTGGCGGACGACTTCTGCCGGCACGCCTACGGGAACGTCTCCAAGCAGATGATGGCGTTCTACCGTCGGCTCGATTCGCGCCTCGCGGCGCATGATGCGCTGAAGCGGCAGGCGCGCCTGCCCTGCCGACCTCTTCGCCTACATGTACACGCCGGGCGTCCTGGAGTCGCTGGAGGGTTCGCTTGCCGGCGCGGAGCGCTCGGCGACGGACGCCAAGGTGAAGCGTCGCCTGTCGCTCGTCCGGAGGGAATTCGAGTACGTGAAGAGCCTGGCGTCGATCAGCATCCTGCATGCGGCCTACCGGCTGCGGCCGACGAGGGAGTCGTTCGCCCCGCTCGCCGAGGCGATCCTGAAGCGCAACGCGATGATCGACTCGTTCTTCGACGCGAAGGGGAAGATCAAGGGCATCGAGGGATGGCCGGAACTCCCGTTCTTCGGCTACGGCAACCCGTCCAGGGAGCGCGTCAAGGCCAATGGCTACCTTGGCGCCGTCCTGTCGGCCCCGTTCGGCTGGGACGTGAAGCGCCTGATGGCGAATGGCATCCTGCCGGGCGCGACGCGCAAGGAGATGACGGTCCGCCGGGCGCGGGCGAAGCCGACGCTTGCGGACTTCAAGGCGGGTTGCGGGGCCTGGGAAGGGCTCCGGTGGGAAGAGCTCGCGGGCATGCAGATGGAGCAGGTGGAGACCAGGACGCGCTTCAAGGCCGTCTACGACGACGCGAACCTCTACGTCGCGGTCGAGACGACGCTGGACGATGCCATTGTCGTCGAGCCGCAGGGGCGCGACGGCGTCGCGTTCCGCTTCGACGACATCGAGGCGATGTTCGATCCGACGGGCTGCCGCGAGCGCTACTACCAGCTCGTGTGGAATCCCGTCCCGAACTCGACGAACGACGGCGCGTGCGGGCTCATCGAGGATCCGCTGGACCCGAAGTTCGGGCAGATGGACATGGAGTGGAACGGCGACTGGTCGTATGAGAACGACCGCGAGAGCGGCGTCTGGCGCACGATGCTGACGTTGCCGTTCAAGACGGTTGGCGCGAAGACGCCTGCGCCGGGCGAGGTGTGGACGATGAACATCGGGCGTTCGCACGACTACAACTTCAACACGGGAAGCGCCGAGCGGTCGCTCTGGAATCCGAATCTCGAGTCGATCAGCTTCAGTGCGCCCGAGGCCTATGGCAAGGCCGTGTTCGAATAGGGCTTGCAGGCCGCCCGGACACCCTGCGGTTCTTCGCCCACGAAAAAAAAAACGCTTGCATTGATATCTGCCATATGGTATATTACACGGCGTTTTGCGAAGCAATGCGCCTGTAGCTCAACTGGATAGAGCATCAGACTACGAATCTGAGGGTTGTAGGTTCGACTCCTGTCAGGCGCGCCATTCGCAGGCGCCAGATTGCGGGGTGGAGCAGCCTGGTAGCTCGTCAGGCTCATAACCTGAAGGTCGTTGGTTCAAATCCAGCCCCCGCTACCAATCAAGCCGATGTCGATGTGGACATCGGTTTTTTTATTCACCTGTCGCCAATGACGCCCAAAGCGCGAGGCGCAAATATTTAGGGCAATGGCAAGCCGAAAATCCGTCCGCATGTGGTATAATTTGCGGTCATGGACACATTGGCAAAAAGTTTGAACAAGACGCTTGGCCCTGCGGCAGGTTTTCTGTCCGCCGAGGGGCGGCGCATGTACTTTCCATTCGGCGGCATTCTCGGCCAGGGGGCCGAGGCCAAAAAGTGCGGCATAAACGCCACGATAGGCATGGCGTTCGAGGAGGATGGCTCTCCACTCGTGATGGACTGCTTCTCCAAGAACGTTGCGCTCGGCCGCAAGTCGTTCCTGTACGCGGGCAGCTTCGGTCTTCCCGCCCTGCGCGAGATCTGGCGGGAATTCCTCGTTCGGAAGAACCCCTCGCTCAATGGCAAGCGGTTCTCGAACCCGGTGGTCACCAACGCGCTTACTCATGGCCTGCGCGTGTGCGCGGAGCTGTTTGCGGACAAGAGCGACACGGTGGTGGCCCCGGATCTGTACTGGGACAACTACGCGCTCATATTCGCCGACGCCTGCGGCGCGAAGATGCAGACGTTCAACACCTTCAGGAACGGATGCTTTGACGCCGCCGCCATGAAGAAGGCCCTGCTCGGCCCGGGCGACAAGAAGCTTCTCATACTCAACTTCCCGAACAACCCCACCGGCTACACCGCAACGCTGGAGGATGCGAAGAAGATCGTGTCCGCAGTCAAGGCCGCAGCAAAGGAGAAGCGGATCGTCGTGATCCTCGACGACGCGTACTTCGGGCTCGTCTACGAGAAGGGCGTCCACGAGGATTCCATGTTCGCCGAGTTCTCGGATCTGCACCCCAACGTGCTGGCCGTCAAGCTGGACGGCACCACTAAGGAGGACTACGTGTGGGGCATGCGCGTGGGATTCATCACGTTCGCGGGGAAGGGCCTCACGGCGGAGCAGCTTTCGGCGTTCGAGGCGAAGGCGGCGGGCGACGTGCGCTCTTCGATATCCAACGTCTCGTCGCTCGGGCAGCACCTCGCCATCGCCGCCTACCAGGACCCGAACTACATCCGCCAGAAGCGCGAGAAGTATGCCGTGCTCAAGAACCGCTACAGGATCATCCGCGGCATCCTGAAGACGCATCCCGAATACGCCGAATCGTTCGAGGCGATGCCATTCAACTCCGGCTACTTCATGTGCGTGAAGCCGAAGGGCGTCGCGGCGGAGGATGTTCGCCGCCACCTCATCGAGAAGTATTCGACGGGCACGATAGTGCTTTCGGGGCTCATACGGATAGCGTTCTCGACGGTTCCGGCGAAGACGCTCCCGAAGCTTTTCGCGAACGTCGATGCGGCGATCAGGGAACTTAAATAGTTAAATAAGTAAATGGTTAGATCGCCGCTACGCGGCTTTGGTTGAAAGTTGGTAGTTGGTAGACATGATGGACAGAATTTAACCATTTAACCATTTAACTATTTAAAGACGCGAAGCGGCGATTGAAACGGCGATTAAGAAGGTGAAGAAGTCGATCACAGTCCTCGGCATCGAGGCGGATGGCGTACGCGGCATCCGCCTCGTGCAGAACAAGTCGGAATGGCGTGTCGCCGACCGCTGCTTCTGGCGCACGGACGGCGCGGACGCTTCCGCAGACGCCGCGGCGTCCGAAGACGGTGGCGCGGCGCAGCCAGGCGGCATCGGCGACGATGCGGCGGGCGAGGCGCATGACCGCTACGGGGATCTCGTGGAGGCTTTCAGGGCGGCGGGGCGCCGCTTCGGGACGCACGAGGTTGTGCTGTCCGTGCCGCTTTCCTCCCTGCTCGTGAAGGTGTCGAGCGTCCCCGCGGAAGATCGCGACCGCCTGAATGAGACCGCGGCCGAGGAGATCGGCAAGGTGTCTCCATTTCCGGACGAGGAGCCAGTGGCCGGCGTGGAGACCGTGCTGGAGACGGAAGGCCGCGTGGTGTCCATGTTTGCCGCCCTGCCGGAGGCGGAGGCTTCCGAGATCGGGGATGCCCTCGACGAGGCCAAGGTACGGGTGCTCCGGACCGACATCTCTGCGCTCGGCTGGCTCCGTACGCGCTGGACGGAGATATACCCGGATGGGGAGGCCGTTCCGCGCCGCAAGGTCGTGCTGATGAATTGCGACGACGGCTGGGACGTGGTGGTGCTCGACAACCAGGTGCCTTCGCTCCTTCGCGGCCTCGGCGGGATATCCAATGCCGATGACCTTTTCCGCGAGGTGACGCTGTCGCTCATACGCGCCGATGCGTCGGTGGAGGCTTCCGAGATCGTGGTGTTCGTGAAGTCCGCGATCGACGGAGTCCTCGTCAAGAGGTTCGGCGAGCTTGCGCCGGTGCGCGTCGCGACGGTAGGCGGCGCGGACTGCGATGACGCGAACGGCTCCGGCGATGGGCTGGCCGCGTTTGGCGGGGTGGAGGGCGTCGCCCTCAGGACCTCCGAAGGATACTCGCTCGACGTTACCCCTGCGGACTGGGCGGAGGCCCGCACGGAGGCGCGGTTCTCGAAGAAGCTGTTTACGTTCATCGCGCTCGCCGCCGCCGGATGGCTTCTCGCCATGGCCGGGCTCTTCGGCGTCCCGTTCGTATACGGGCGCATGACGGAGCGGCAGAAGACGGTGTCCCGGCGCCATTCCGCCGACTTCCGTGCGGTGAAGGAGATGCGCGACAAGGTGAAGCTCGTGCAGCAGTATTCCGACCATGCGCGCGGATCGCTCGAGCTTCTCAAGGCGGTGTCGGACCGGATGCCGGAGGGCATAACGCTCACGAGCTTCAACTTCAGGCGCGGCGAACGGCTTTCGATAGTCGGCGAGGCCGACCAGCCCACGAGCGTGTACGACTTCAAGAACGCGCTTGCGGATGCGGAAACCGAGGACGGCGCGAAGCTGTTCGCGGAGGTGAACCTCACGGGGCCGTCGCAAAGCCGGGGCGTGCACAAGTTTTCCATAGAGTGCCTGTTCGAGGCCAGGGAGGAGAAATGACGTCAAACCTCTCGAGGCGAGACCGCATGGTGGCGGCAATCGGCGGCGTGATCCTCATGTACGGGCTTTGCGCTGTCCTCTGGTTCATGGGGCAGGAGCAGGCGTGGCGGGTCGCCGCGAAGAAGTACGATGCCGCCGTGAAGAAGACGCTTTCGGAGAAGAAGCTCATTTCCCAGCGGCAGAAGTGGAACGACGCGTACGAGGCGGAGCGCGAGAAGATGCCGGTGTTCGGCGAAGGCGCGATGGACGTCGACACGCACTGGCTCAGCCGCATGGACTCCATCGCGCAGGCGAACAACGTCTCGATATCCCAGCGCCAGGCAGGGCAGCAGGTCGAGGCGGGCGACGTGTTCGAGCAGCCGATAGACGTGAAGCGGTGGGAGGCGACCATAACGTCGCTCGTCAAGTTCATGCACGCCCTCGAATGCGAGACCAACGCGATGTTCGACGTGCGCGAGATCGCAATCAAGCCTTCGTCGCACAAGGGTTTCCTCACGGGGTCGTTCAGGCTCGCCTGCGCATACATGAGGGAGGACGCCGAGTGATGACGCCGGTTCCTAAATCGCCTTTCAAGGAGTCAAAGATGAATAGGAAGATGTTTCTGCTTCTGTCGATGACGCTCGCAGTGTCATGCGTGTCGCTTGCACAGAACCGTCCGGGCCTGCTCGGCAAGCGGCCCGCGAATCGCGGCGCGAGCGCGGCCGCCGCCCGGCAGGAGGCCCAGCAGCCGATGTCCCGCGAAGACCTGAAGAGCGTGCCGCGCGGAACGAACGGCGTCCCGGCGCTGGCGTTCAACCAGGCGGACGTCGCGCTGGTGCTGGAGGCGTATGCGGACGAGGTGGGCAAGACCGTGATCCCCGCTCCAGACCTCCCCAAGGCGCAGATCACGCTCCGCTCGCTCGAGGGGCAGATACTCACCAAGGAGGAGTACCTTGAGGCGATCGAGCTTGTCCTCACGATGAACGGCATCGTGCTCGAGCCGAGGGGGAAGAAGTTCCTTCGCGCCCTGCCGCGCAAGACCGTGCGTACGCACGGCATCCCGCTTAAGATGGAGGACAAGGGCAACCTCCCGGAGCAGGGGCGCGTGGTGAGCCAGATGATCGCATTCAAGAACATCGAGGTCGCGGAGGCGCAGAAGGCGCTGGAGGGGTTCAAGGCCCCGGAGGGGCTGTTCCAGGTGTTCGAGCGCACGAACGCGATCCTCGTCACAGATACCCAGGAGAACATAAACCGCATGCTCGAGATCGCGCGCGTGATAGACGTCGCGACGCCGGTCACGGAGGACGTGTTCGTGCGGCAGATCGAGTATGCGCTCGCCCAGGACATCAAGACGCACCTTGAGACGATAGTAACGGAATCCCAGAAGGATACGCAGCAGAAGCAGAGCGGACCCAAGCCGAGCGGCGCCCCGGGTTTCGGAAGCTCAACGCCGTCCTCGCTCCGGACAAGCCTCCTCAACCTGAACAACCGTCCGGGGATGAGGAAGCCGGAACAGCCCGTGAACACCCCTAACGCGAACCTCATCGCGGCGGTGTCCGACGCGGACAGGGGAATGATACGCGGCAAGGTGCTGATCCTCGCGGACGAGCGCTCCAACAAGCTGATCATCATCACGAACAAGTCCAACATGGACTTCTTCGACCGCGTGATCAAGACCCTCGACGTGGAGACCACGCCGGAGGTGCAGATCGAGGTGATCCGCCTCAAGTACGCCGAGGCGGAGGACGTGGAGCAGATGCTCAACGAGCTTATCGGCGTATCCAGCTCGTCGTCGCAGAGCAAGAACAACCAGAACGCCAACACGCAGAAGGGCGGGGCGGCGAACAGCAACCTCACCCGCGGGACCACGCAGAGCTCGCGCCGCCAATCCACGAACAGCCCGACGTTCCAGAACACCAACGCATCCCGCCTCGGCGAGCTCAGCAAGGACAACGTGAAGGTGCTTGCCGACAAGCGCATCAACGGCATAGTCGTGATGGCCCGCAGGGCCGACATGCGCGCAATACGCGAGGTCATCGACAACATGGACGTGAAGCTCTCGCAGGTGCTGATCGAGACGGTGATTATTGAGGTTACTTTGGGCGATGAACTCAATACGGGGATTGACTGGGTGCAGAGAGGCCGACAGAAGGGCATTGTCGGATATGAAAAGCAGAAGGTACGGATTGCAGATGTCAATCCTGATACTGGAGAAACTACATATTCATATAAGATGCAGGATGTTCCGGTTTATGGAATTGTCCGCGATGGACTTGTCAACCACAACAACTATATGCTTGGCGGTGGTGGCGGCAGTTCGTCCGGTACGTTGGGGGCAATGATGGATGTAGCAATGGCTGGAGCCTCAAATGTGGTTGAAGGAGCTGTATGGGGAGGGGCGAATCCAATAGGTGGTGGAATTAATTATTTGCTTAAGTCTGACAAGCTCAATCTTGCGGCTGTAATCAATGCCTCAAAAACAGATAGCCGCGCTAAATATATAGCGTCTCCCATTGTGATGACGGTCGACAACAAAGAAGCTACCATTGATGCAACAGAAAACAGACAGTTTCTGACGGGGTGGACGGCACAGTCCGGTTCTTACGGGAATAGCGGCCAGCCAACGCCCAATTATAGCGCAAAGGATATTGGTATAAAGATCAAGGTGACGCCGAAGATCAATCCGAACGGAACTGTCATGCTGACGGTTGAGGAGGAGTATTCCCAGTTCATGCAAAACGGACAGTCTATGCTTATCCCAAGCGAGGGCAAGTACAATCCAGGATTTGTGGATTTGGCTGTTGAACGTAAAATGTCTGCTGATGTGCGCCTTGAAAACATGCAGACCGTCGTGTTTGGCGGTTTGACGGAGACATCGACATCAGAATCTGAGTCTGGAATTCCGATATTGAAGGATATTCCGTGGGTCGGCAAATGGCTGTTTGGAAAGGTAACACAGTCTGAAACCCGCAAGGAATTGCTTGTGTTCATGACTCCGTATGTGCTTGACGATGAAGAGTCCGCCCAGCTTGAGGCGCTCCGCCGCAAGAAGGCGCTTTCCGATCCGCGTCCCTGGGATGATCGCGGCTGGTCTGCTTCTCCTCTTGCCGATCCTGTGTCGCAGAAGGAGCGTCTGCGCCGCTTCAAGGAGGAGTGGGCGAAGCAGGACGAGGAGCGCAAGACGAAGCTCGCCATCGAGAAGGCTAAGATCGATCGCGCGAAGAAGCTTGAGGGCATGAGCGATGCGGAGCGCAAGTTCTGGCTTGAGCTTCACAGGGACGAACTGGAGAAGGAGCGTCGCGAGGAGTTCGACCGCCAGGCGAAGGAGCAGGCGGACCTGAAGGAATTCGTAGAGGAGATAAAGAAGAAGGATCTCGAGAGGGCCGAGGATGAAATCAAAAAGGCCGAGTCGGAAGCGAAAAAGGCCACGGCGGCAGGGAAGCAGGGAGAGGACCGCTGATGAGGCACTCTTCGGCCATAATCGCGGCGCTGGTGCTGGCGGCAGGGGCGTACTTCACCGTAGACCGCATCGCAGACCAGAAGAAGACGGAGACGGAGGCGCTTGCCCGCAAGGCCGAGGCCTCCCTCAAGAAGGCAGAGGCCGGGAAGAGGCAGTCGGAGGCGGAAGCGAAGAAGTCCGAGGCGGATGCGGCCGCCGCGAAAGCCAGGGCCGAATCCGCCAAGGAGGCCCGGCTGGAGCGTCAGGCTGCGGCATCCGAGGCCAGGGAACTTGCGAAGGCGAAGGATGCGGAGGCCAGGAAGGCCGACGCCGACGCCAAGGCAGCCGCAGAGAAGGCCCGCGCAGTCGAGGGCGAACTCAAGATCGCAGAGGCGAAGAAGGCCGCCGCCAAGGCCATTGCGGAACACGCCGCCGCGACGAATGCCGCAAGGCAGGCGGAGCTTGACGCGGCGGTCGCGGCGGCCAATGCCGTGGCGATCGATCTCCAGCGGATCCTTGCGGCGAGCAACGTGCTGGCGCTTCAGAAGGCCGATTACGCCACGAAGCTCAGGGAGGTTGAGCAATTGCAGGAGGAGCTGCGCAGAAGGGAGGAGGAGACGCGTCCGAACAAGACCCTCCAGGCGTTGATCGAGCAGAACGACGCCGCGAGGGAGGCGGAGCTTGCGGAACTTGCGAAGAGGGATGCACAGTACGCGGAGGAGGAGGCGATCCGCCGCCGCGTGCTCAGGGAGGGCATCCCGGCCGCGCCGCAGAAGCCTCTTACGAAGACCGAAAGGCGCATCGCCGCCGCCGGCGGAAAGCTGGATGACATCGATAAGGAAGGCCGCACCGCGCTTGAGAAGCGCTTCATCGCCATGTTTGAGGCGATGATCCGCCAGGCGGCAAAGGAAGGACGCAATGACGAGGCGGAGTCGTACCTCGAAACGCTGAAGTCGCTGGTGCCGGGGTATAAGTAGGTTTCAGGTTTCAGGTTTTAGGTTTTAGGTTTCAGCAGATGGTAGTTGGTAGACATGATGGACAGAATTTAACCATTTAACCATTTAAAGTGATGCGGCGAGGATTGGCATATAACGTGGGAAGGCTCGCGTGCGAGCATGCGCAGGCCGTAAGGTATGCGTTCGCGTTCCTCGGCGAGACCGTGGTGCGCGGCCTCGTGATGCTCGTCAAGCCGCGCCAGTTCCGGCTTCGGGACTGTGCGCTCGCCTTTGAGCGGGCGGGGTTCGACGGACTCTCCATAACCACGATGGTGGGGCTTCTGCTTGGACTGATCCTTGCGTTCGAGTCCGCCGCCAGCCTTAAGATGTTCGGCGCCGAGGTGTATGTGGCGGACCTGATAGCGATAGGGCTGTTCCGGGAGCTTGGGCCCATCATCACGGCGATAATACTCGCAGGACGCACCGGGAGCGCGTTCGCCGCCGAGATCGGCACGATGAAGGTGGACGAGGAGCTGGATGCGCTCACAACGATGGGGCTGCCGCCGGTGCGCTTCCTCGTGCTTCCTCGAATCGTGGCGGCCACGCTCGTGATGCCGGTCCTCACGATGTTCTCCGAAATGGCCGGCCTTATCGGCGGATGCATCGTCCTGCAGATGATGGATGTACCGGCGAGCGTGTTCTGGGGACACGTTACCTCGTCATCGTCAGTGTCCATGATCGTACTGGGGCTTGCCAAGTCCGCCCTGTTCGGACTCCTCGTCGGCTTCATAAGCTGCGCATCCGGGATGCGCACGAAGAAGGCGGCGGACGGGGTGGGCGAGGCGGCGACGAACGCGGTGGTGTGCAGCATCGTGGCGATCGCGGTGGCGGATGGGCTTCTTGCCGTGGTGTGCTACGTGCTTGGCATATAGGCTTCATGATAGGCGATTGAAGATGGAACGAAGGAAGGTCATAGAGCTTGAGCATGTGAACGCGGGATATCCGAACGCGGAGATACTTGCGGATCTTACGTTCTCGGTGGACGAGGGCGAGGTGTTCGTCATGCTTGGCGGCTCCGGATGCGGAAAGTCCACCGTGATGCGGCACATGATCGGCTTGAACCCGGTGCTTGGCGGTACGCTCCGCGTGCTTGGGATGGATGTGAACCGCAGGAACATGCCGGCCATCCACCGCAGGATCGGGGTCATGTACCAGAGCGGGGCGCTGTTCGGGAGCATGACGTGCCTGCAGAACGTCCAGCTGCCGATCGACGAGTTCACGAGGCTCGGCCGCAAGGCGCGCCGCGACAGGGCGATGGGCCTGCTCGAAAGGGTCGGGCTTGCCGACGCCGCCGGGAAGATGCCGAGCGAGATATCCGGCGGCATGAAGAAGCGTGTGGCGATCGCCAGGGCCATGGCCCTCGATCCGGAGATACTGTTCCTCGACGAGCCGAGCGCGGGGCTTGACCCGATCACGTCCAGCGACCTCGACGACCTGATACTCCAGATACGCCGGGATCACGGCACGACGTTCGTGGTGGTCACGCATGAGCTTCCGAGCATATTCAAGATCGCGGACCGGTGCGCAATGTTCGACAAGGCCCGGCACGGCATGATTGCGCTCGGCAGCCCAGTTGAGCTGCGCGACAGCTCCACGGATGATTTTGTAAAGCGGTTCTTTGCCCGCGAGGGCCGGGAAACGGCCAAGGTGGCATGAAGGGAGGCACTGGATGGATGGTGGAAACGAAGCGAACTTTGCGAAGATAGGCATGTTCATTCTCGCGGGCGTGTTGCTGATAGCCGGCACGTTGGTGTACATCGGCACCTCGCGCGGCGAGAAGAACGAGTTCCTCGTGGAGACGTACTTCAAGAACGACGTGAGCGGTCTTGACGTTGGAAGCGCGGTCAATTTCCGCGGGGTGCGCATTGGCGCCGTGAAGGAGATATCGTTCGTCGGTTCGGAATACGAGAACGTTCCGCCGCACCAGGCGCGCAACATATACGTGCTGCTCGCGCTTGACTCGAGGCGCTGCCGGATCGGGAAGCGGAACGAGGATCCGATGGCGGCAATGAGGCGCATGCTGGACAACGGCCTGCATTCCACTGTCTCGGCCTCCGGAATAACGGGCCTTTCCAAGATAGAGCTGAATTTCCCGAAGGCTGCGGTCTTGGACGAGAAGGTCCTGTGGAAGGCGCGCCACATGGTCATTCCGCCTGCGCCGTCCATATTCGAGAGCGCCGCGGACAGCGCGTCGAGGGTGATGCAGCAGCTGGACAAGATGGATTTTGTCGGCGCGTGGAGCAACATCGTCCGCCTGACGGGAAGCGCCGCCGGATTGTGCGAGGATATCGGCGAGATCGTGGAGACGGAGCGCGGCAGGATCGGCACGATCATCGAGAGCATGGACGGGGCTGCGTCGTCACTCCGTTCGTTCTCGGACGAGATACGCGACAATCCGTCGCTTCTTCTGCGCTCGCGCGACGCCGAGCCTCTTGACGAGACAAGGTAGCCTTTATTTCTCCAAAGACGTTCTACATTCACAGAAACGGTTGAAGACAATGCAACTTATCACAGACCAGATACAGAGTTCGATGGCGGGTTCATCGTGGATCCGCAAGATGTTCGAGAAGGGCCTTGAGCTGAAGGGCCGCTATGGGGCCGATGCCGTGTGCGACTTTTCGCTCGGCAACCCCGATGTCCCGCCGCCGGCGGCGGCGAAGGATGCGCTGGAGAAGATCGCCGCAGACGCCGTGAAGCCGCTCGGCCTGGGGTACTGCCCCAACGCCGGAATCCCGGCAGTGCGCGAGGCGATGGCGGAATACATCAGCCGGCAGCAGGGGCTGGACGGTTCAGCGCGCTGCGGGGCTGGCCATGTGATAATGACCGTCGGGGCTGCTGGCGCGCTCGTCTCCTTCTTCCGCGCGGTCATAGAGCCCGGCGACGAGGTGCTGTGTCCGGCGCCGTACTTCGTAGAGTACGCGAGCTATTGCGGACACTTCGGCGGCATACTCAAGACCGTTCCGTCGAAAAGCGACGACTTCAGTCCTGATCTCGAGGGCGTCGCGGCTGCGATCACGCCAAAGACCCGCGCGATACTCGTAAACTCCCCGAACAACCCGACGGGCGCGATCTACTCGCGAGAGGTAATGCTTGCGCTCGCCAAGATCGTCGATGACGTAAACGCTTCGAGAGGCGAGTCGGGCCGTCCGCTGTTCCTGCTTTCGGACGAGCCGTACCGCGCGTTCGCGTACGACGGCGCGACCGTGGCGCCCGTTCTGCCGCTCACGAAGTGGAGCGTGGTTCTCGGATCGTTCTCCAAGACCCTCTCCCTCGCCGGCGAACGCGTGGGCTACATCGGCCTCAACCCGGCGATGCCGGATGTCGATACGCTTGCGGCGGCGGTCACGCTGACGAACCGCACGCTCGGCTACGTGAACGCTCCCGTGATTGGCCAGCGGCTTGCCGCAAGCCTTCTCGGCGCGACCGTCGATCTCGGCATATACGACAGCCGTCGCAAGCTGATGGCGAAGATCCTTTCCGAGGCCGGGGTCGAGTTCTCCATGCCGAAGGGTGCGTTCTACTTCTTCCCGAAGGCGCCTGGCGGCGACGACCTCGCCTTCACCGATGCGCTGCTTGAGGAGCGGATACTTGTCGTCCCCGGGCGCGGCTTCGGCGGACCCGGCCATGTGCGCCTTTCGTGTTCCGTGGACGAGGCCATAATAGCCCGCTCCGCGGAGGGCTTCAAACGCGCTGTCGCGAGAATGGGGCGCTGACCTGCCATGCTGTATTGGCTTTCATATGCGTTGGAGGACTTTTTCGGTCCGTTCCGCCTGTTGCGTTCCCATGCGTTCCTCATCGCCGTGGGGACGCTGATGGCGGCGTTCCTCACGTGGTACATGCTGCCGAGGCTGTGGAACCTAATGCCGCATGACCATGGGAAGTCCATCCTCGGGAAGGATGGTATGGCGTCCAAGGGGAAGCCCACGGGGGCCGGCCTGATCGTTACGCTTGTGGCCCTTCCGGTGATACTTGCAGTGATGCCGTTCTCCGTGTGCGACCTCTTCGTCCTCTTGTTCATGTATGCCGCGATGGCGTTCGGGTATCTCGACGACAATTCCAGCGAGCCTTGGGGCCAGCTGAAGAAGGGGCTGCTTGATGCGGTCGTTTCGCTCGGCGCTGCGCTGTTCCTCTATGCGGGACACGGCGGAGAGGTGTGGGTGCCGTTCTTCAAGGGCGTGTGGTCGGTGCCGTGGTGGCTGTACCTGCCGGGTGCGGGATTCCTCATATGGTTCACGATGAACGCCACGAACTGCTCCGATGGCGTGGATGGCCTCGCCGGATCGCTAACGACGATTTCGCTCGTGTGCCTTGCCTTGCTGCTCTATCTCGTCATCGGCTACGCGCCTGTCGCAAACTACCTGCTGATACCGGGCAATCCGCTTGCGGCGCGGTGGGCGATCCTGCTCATGACGGTGGCCGGGGCCCTTTGCGGCTATCTCTGGTGGAACGCTGAACCGTCGAAGGTGCTGATGGGCGACGCCGGAAGCCGCTTCCTCGGGATGCTCGTCGGCGTTGGCGTCCTCGTGACGGGCAACCCGTTCCTCGTGTTCGCGTTCGCCCCCATCGTGCTGGTCAACGGCGGGGCTGGCCTCGGCAAGATCGTGCTTCTGCGCATCTGCCGCAAGCTTGGCGCGGATGTGCGTCCGCCGAGCGTATTGCCGCCGGAGCTCCAGGAGCGCCAGAACCTTTTCGTGCGAATGCTGCATGGCGTGAGGTTCCCGCTCCACGACCACTGCAAGCGCGTGCTGAAGTGGTCCAACGCCCAGGTGCTGATGCGCTTCATGATCCTCCAGGCGTTCCTCACGCCCCTGCTGTTCATCCTCTTCGTGAAGGTCCGCTGACCTTCGCTTCGGCATGACGCGAAACGCATACCTTCTCGCCGGACCCACGGCATCCGGAAAGTCCTCCATCGCGGCCGCGCTTGCGCGTGAGATGGGGGCTGTGATCCTCTCCGCGGATTCGATGCTCGTGTACCGGGGCATGGATATCGGCACCGCGAAGCCGCCGCCGGAGGAGATCGCCGAATTCCGCATGGGTGGGGTGGACGTCGTGACGCCCGCCGAGGAGTTCTCCGCCGGCGCCTGGCTCCGGGCTGCGTCCGCCTGGGCGGCGGCAATCCCGGAGGATACCCCGATCGTGATTGCCGGCGGCACCGGGCTCTACTTCTCCGCCCTGCTTCGCGGACTCGACCGCGCCTGGGCGAAGCCGCCGCCAGCGTATCCAGTGCTGAAGGTTGACCGCGATGTCCTGCGCGGACGCATAGCGGAGCGGCTTGACGCCATGTACGCGGCGGGGCTTGACGAAGAGAAGCGACGCTTGCGTGAAACGTATCCCGTCTGGTCCAGGACGGCCTCGCTTGCGATAGGCTATCGTGAGGGAGACGACCGTGCGAAGGTGTACGTGCGTACATGCCAGCTTGCCAAAAGGCAGGATACGTGGTTCCGCCACCAGGCAACCGCGATATACGTTGAGCCTACGGTGGAGGCCGTACGCGAATGCTGGCGCAAGCATGGGCCCTGGAAGGTTGCTTTAGATGGGTAGTTGGTAGATGGTAGATGGTAGATGGATAGGCTTGACGGACAAAATTTAAAGCCGCGAAGCGGCGATTTAGGCGGCAACACCGCAATTTACCCATTTAACCATTCATTGCGTTGCGGCGTTTCGCTTGCGCCGATAGCGGGATTCACGAATGCCGCCTGCAGACTCATGGCCACGCATGGCGGGGCCGACCTCACGTATACCGAGATGGTCTCCGCAGCCGGGCTTGCGCACGGCTCTTCGCCCACGCGCCATCTGCTTGAGGTGCTTCCGGGCGAGGGGGCCGTGGCGTGCCAGCTTTTCGGGTCTAAGCCGGATGAGCTCGCAAGTTCCGTGAGGGAGGTGTCGGCTCTCGGACGGTTCGTGGAGATCAACCTGAATGCAGGGTGTCCCGTGCCTCGCATAGTGAAGGAAGGGGCGGGTTCGGCCCTGGTGCGCAAGCCGGAACTCGTGCACAAGCTCCTTTCCGCCATGGTGGCGGAGACGGATCTGCCGGTCACGCTCAAGACGCGGCCGGGGCCGCGTCCGGACACCGTGCTGATGCTCGAGCTGCTCGATGCGGCGGAGTCCGCCGGCGCGAAAGGCTTCATTCTCCATGCGAGGTTCACGGCCCAGAACCATGGCGGCCCCGTGCATCTCGACCTGCTCGCCGAACTTGTCCGCAAGGCCCGCATCCCCGTGACCGGCAATGGCGGCGTGGCGGATGCGGCGACATTTTCGGCCATGGCCGAGACTGGCGTCGCGTCTATAATGATAGGAAGGGCGGCGATCTCGAATCCGTATCTCTTCGCGGTCCTGAAGGGAATGCGCAGGGAAGACATCCCAGACCCGACCTCGCTTTTCCGCCGCCATGTGGATGCCCTTGTGGCGCTGCACGGGCAGATATCCGCGCGGTTTCCAAACGACAGGCTCCCTACGCTGGACGCATGGGTGACAGGCGCCGTGCGCACCCACCTCTTCCGCTACTTCTCCGGAATGCCGGGGGCGGCGGAACTTCGCCGCAACCTTGCCGTGGTGCGCAGCATCGGTTCCATGATGGAGAGCGTCAATGCCTTTTCGGGTTTTAGGTTATAGTTTTTTAGGGAAATCGCGCACGACGGCGAGGCGCCGTCGCCACGGCAAATCATCGAATCGCCGAATGCAATCGTCACCCTCCTTTTGAGATGATTTCAGCCATCTCTGGGCCTGCAATTGCTTTTATGATATAATGGACGCATGAAAAACATCCTTTGCGTAACGTGCTTTGCAATGGCCGCTTCAGTCGCAAGCGGCGTGGTTTCGGAGAATGGCGCAGGGCGCACGGTCGTCTTCGAGCCGGGTCGCACCGAGGTCGTGCTCGCGGATGGCGCTCCCGGCGCGGCGGCATTCGCCGCGTCCGAGGCGACCAACTTCCTGTCTCGCGTCCTTGGGACGGCGGTGCCTGTCGTTTCCCGTCCGACAGGCAAAGGGGTCGCTTCGCTCGTCCTTGGGTCTAACGCATGGAGCGTTGCGGCAGGAGCGGTCCCCGAAGGTTCCGCGCGTGACGGATTCCGCATTCGCGCCGTGGGCGATGGCGTGTACATCGTCGGCAATGACGACGACGTTGATGTCCCCGCCTTGATGAGGCGAGGCGCGCACAACGCCCGCTTCCGCAGCGGGACGCTCTTTGGCGTGTACGAATTCCTCGAGCGCTTCGCCGGCGTACGCTTCTACTTTCCGGGCGAGATGGGCACGGTCGTGCCGCGATCGGGGAGGGTTGCGGCAGTCGGCGACATTTCGGTAAAGCCGGAGTTCGCCGTGCGCGATTGCTACATCTCGGCCGCCGGGATGTGGCCGGACGACATCGGCGAGAACGGGCCTGTAAGGATATCGGAGAAAGAGGCGAATGGCCTCCGCCTGCTCTACAAGCTGCGTCTGCGCGAATGCGCGGAACGGCCTTCGTGCTGCCATGGGCAGAACGGATTCCGCATCGCGGAGCGCTTCAGCGACACGCATCCTGAATATTTCATGCTGCGGAAGGACGGCACGCGCTGCACGGGCACGAAATTCGAGTACAACTGGCAGGGACGGCAGCTCTGCCACACTTCGCCCGTTTGGGATGTGATCAGGGAAGAGACGATCGACCGCATACGCAAGGGCGCGAAGAGCGTAGACGTGATGCCGCAGGACGGCATGCAGCCGTGCTGGTGCGCCGCATGCCAGGCGCGTTTCTGCACGACGAACTTTTCGCTGTCGTCCGGATATGCGACAGACCTCATCTGGTCCAACACCGTCGCGGTCGCAAAGGCGATCACCGCCGCCGGACTCAAGGGATCCGTTTCGCAGATGGCATACGGGACGTACCGCAACATTCCGGACATCGACATCCCCGATAACGTCAACCTTGTCCTGGCGGTCGGCGGCCCATGGAGCGAGTCTCATCCCGACATTCGCGACAGGCAGGTGGAGTTCGTGCGAAACTGGTCGCGGAAACTGGGACGCAAGGTTGCGTGGATATGGACGTATCCGATGAAGAACTATGGACGCCTTCAGGCGCCCGGCGTGCCGCAACACGCTCCGCATGCGTACCTCTCGTTCTATGGACGGGTGGCGCCGTACATCAACGGATCGTTTGTCGAGACGAACTGCGGCGATGGCGGAGTGCTCCATCTGATCCACAACTACCTCAACTTCTATGCGTTCTCAAAGTTTGCGTGGGATCATTCCTTCGACCTTGATGCGGCTCTTGCGGAGCATGACAGGCTCATGTTCGGGGCCGGTGCGAAAGAGATGGGCAAGTTCTTCGAACGCCTTGAAAAGCTGTGGATCGGCAAGGTGGCGATCCCAAGCGTGATCGGCGAGACTGAGATAGGTCCCGTTATGATCACTGGGCCGTCGGAACTTGATCTCTGGACCAGAATCTACACGCCGGAGGTGGTTGCGGAGCTGGGCGGGTATCTGGATCGAGCCTCGAAACTCGCCGGCGCCGATCCCATGGCATCGAAAAGGATCGCATGGATCCGCGCGGGCTTCTACGGAACCTTGCTGGAATCATCCTCTGCGTTCATGAAGGACATTTCGGTCGAGCGCGAGCTTTCCCGTCGCGCGTCATCTGCGGCCACGAACGTACTGGACGGGATCGGATTCTCACTGCCGAAGGGATGCTCCCGTGACAAGACAACGTGCATCACGCCCTCCGGATCGGTGAAGGTCGTTGCCGCAGGGAATCTCTATGTGGGAGTGCCGCTAAGTGGAAGGCTTAGGCCAAACACGAGGTATCGTCTTTCGTATTTCATAAGGCTGGACGGTTTGCGGTCCGGGAAGGGCTGGGGAGGAGCCTGTGCGGAATACGAAGAGTACGCTCCAGAGTATCGCGCCGTGCGGACGCCATCCGGCAAGTGCTGGCAGGGAACGCGAGAATGGCTTCACCAGAGTGGCGAGTTCACCACTGGCCCTCTTGCCGACCAGCCGCAGTGCCGTCCGCATTTCTGGCTTCGCGTGTTCAATTCCACGGGAACGGTGTGGTTCGACGGCATGCGGATCGAGGAATGCGCCAGATAGGCATGGTAATGTAGCCATTCGTTATTTGCGATTTGCGATTGCATTTATGTGGCGACGGCGTCCCCGCCGTCGTGCGTTGCGCAGGAGCCGCATAGGTTCGCGGCGGAATCGTGGCGACGGCGTCCCCGTCGTCGTGCGTTGCGCGGGAGGGCCGCAATTCATTGCGTCGTTTTCCAAAATCAGGTTTGACCTGATTTTGGAATTCCAACAGGCCTGATGACCGGCGGGCGTTCACCGGCAAGGAAGTGGCGACGG